>TARA_B110000879_G_scaffold124915_1_pt1 | contig 20162 bp, 25 predicted proteins | sample TARA_B110000879 | Tara Oceans TARA_B110000879 (sample SAMEA4398094) | marine metagenome | biome: Polar Biome; feature: [SRF] surface water layer (ENVO:00010504); material: water (ENVO:00002006), including particulate matter (ENVO:01000060) such as... | depth 5 m
TATGAGTATGGAGGTTATCTAAAGTATCCGAAATGCAAACTTAGGGCTGTGTATGCTGGCGTTACCATAGGCGGTTGGCGTAGCTGGCAAAAACACAACGCCTCCTTCCACGCCCCTAAACATGTTCCAACCATATAAGTAAATGGAATATGATCACAACGTCTACTTGCAACAAGTAGGGCTAAAGAAATTAGGATTCAAGGTTGGCTCACTCGATGGTCTGGAAGGATCAAAGACCTGTGCCGCCCGTGCCGCCTCTCTGAAGGCGAGGTTTGGCTCGGAAAAGAAGGCCGCTTTATCTCTCGACGGCTATGCTCCCCCACCAAAACCTAGTGCTGCTGCAAGAACCAGCGTCTTCGGTAGACATGGGACAAAGGGAGGGTCATCCCCATCGATGTCTTATTTCACCCCGCCTTGGGCTATGACATTCTCATGGGGCGGGAAAGTGAGCCGTATTGGTTGCAATAAAGTTGTAGCCCTCCCTATGGAGAATGCTATGAAGGAGATCCTCGCAACTTATGGTGCAGCATGGATTAAGAAGCACGGTCTTGATGTCTACGCTGGTTGCTACAACCCCCGTAAAGGACGAGGTGGTAACGCTTGGTCTGATCACGCTTGGGCAGTAGCATTTGACTTCGCTGATGGACGGAATGGAAACAAACTCCATGATCGTTGGACTGCCGCCGTTCAAGGCAAGAATGGATTTGCAATGCCTAATGGTGCTGTAACCATCTTCCGCAAGCACGGTTTCCAAGTTGGATTCAAAACTGGAACAACCACCCGCCGCGATATGATGCATGTCGCTTACATCGACCGACCATAATATGGAAACTATCGACCAAGGATCTCAAGTTGCAATCGCCATGTCAGATGACGAGGCTGATGGATTGATACGTGCCGCTTGTGAGAAGGACGAGGACGTATGGATTGAGCAGTTTGCAAAGATCCTTACCAAGGAGGGTAACATTGAGACGCTGGAGCTTAACTACCTCCAAGAGAAAGTGTGTGACGCTATACGTTGGTGTAGGGAGTATGGTTTCCCTTGCCGCATCATCATCCTCAAGCCCCGCCAGAAAGGTTCCTCTACTATCACGACTGCCGCCCTTTACCACAGGTTGCAACGTAAACAGGGAAACGGGTTGATCATTGGTGGTGAGTTCTCACAAACCGATAACCTTTGGAAGATCACCCGCCGATACGCGGAGCTTGATAAGATGCCTTGGGTTCATGGTCATTCCCGCATAACGAATGATCGAGGTCACTTTGCAAATGGTTCCAGCCTAGAGAAGGAGACCGCACAGGACTCCGAGGCTGGTCGATCAGGAACCTACCACTTCGTTCTTGCAACTGAGATTGGTCGTTGGAAGGACACCCCTGCTCGAAATGCTGGTGAGATTCTCACTGGTGTGATGGCGTGTGTTCCCGATTTGCCCGATACTACCGTTGTCCTAGAGTCTACCGCGCAGGGTGCTGCTGGTGTATTCTACAACTACTGGAATGAGGCAGATGACTGGGAGACCGTTAAAGCCCAAGGTAAGGAGTGGAAGGGTCGCTGGATTCGCGTATTTGCCCCGTGGTATGCGTTTGACGATGCTAAAGACGATCTTACCGCTGTCGAGTCGGAATCTATCCGTCGAAGCCTCACAGCAGACGAGAAGGACTTGATGGGGAATTACTCAACAACCGACCCCCACGGCAGAACCTACAGAATTACGATTGGCCACATCGCATGGCGCAGAAAGATCCTTGAGGGTGAGTGCGAGAACGATGACGTAAAGTTTGACCGAGAGTTCCCGACCACCCCTCAACACGCATTCCGTGCATCCTCCGCAACCCGCTTCAATAAAGCTGGTCTTACATGGCAGAGGGAGAAGGCATCGGCTAAGAAATTAACCATCGGAACCTTATCGATGTCCTCAGATGGCAATCTTGCAGCTTGGGAGACAGCGCCAGAGGATGTTGCAATTTTACATAGGTGGGAACCCCCCACCATCGGATGCTCCTACGTTATGTCTGTTGACTTGGCGACTGGAGCATCACAGACAGGAGGGAAAGATCCCGATTGTCACTCTGTCCTCGTATGGAGGAAGGGATACTTTGACCCCACCCGTGGATGGCGATCCCCAGCACTTGCTGCTCGGATCATGCCAAACTGCCGCTGGGATGTTGATGTCCTTGTAGAGCATTCATGGAGGCTTGCCGTTTACTACGGACGCTGCCTTGTTGCGCCAGAGATCAACCAAGATCGCGGATTTGTCGAGCTACTCAGAGCCAAGGGTAACATCCCTATATATCAGAGGGAAATCCTCAATCATGTTAACCAGAAAACATCCAAAGCTCTAGGGTGGCAGACAAACTCCGCAACCCGCCAACAAATTGAGGAGACGCTTGCAACGTCAATCCGAACCTATGATGAAGAGGGTGGTGGGGTAGAACTCAACTGCCTGTCCCTGATTAAGGAATGTGAGACGTTCTGCGTGAACCCAAAGACGGGTAGGGCAGAAGCCATCTCTGGATCTCACGATGATGATGTCATCTCTGCTGGTATTGGCATGTGCCTCATCGATAGGGGCAAGAAGTATGTGAACCGCTATGAGAAGGTTCCATTACCAAGGGATCTTCAGCTACTTGAGGACAACCATAACAAGAAGACCAGAGGCATGAAACGTGGCGGGATAATGGGTCGGAAAGGTTTCTATTAACGACCAAGCTTGTTTTTTTTCTTGATCTTGCAATAAATGATCGTTATAACGCCCCCCAGAGCGTTATAACGAAATAACTTGCAACTACTAACCCCCCATTAAAATGCCAAATCCAAAACAAGAAAAAAAGGACAGACTAATGATGACCATAAAGAGAATGCCAGATTCAAACGTGGTGGTTAAAAAAGAAGAGCGGGTGAGATCCAAGGCTGCACAAAAAGAGATGGATAGAAGAAAGTTGGCTAAAAAAAGCAGCGCAAAGGCCGCTGCAAAAGAGTTAAAGAGAAGGGTTGACGCTAAAAACTCCCCAGTCCGTGACTCACAAACCTACTAAATGGCAAATAAGTTTCTAAATCAGCTTTTTAAAAGCAAGGTCGCCGCCTCCCCAGTCCGTGACCCATCTAGGACAGTGCCTTTAGCTATGTCATCGCCATCGCCATCGCCAAGTTTGCCCCGTCCGTCAGTGCCTTTAGCTGGACAACCCTCCACTGGAACCATCCCCGTTCGGATTCCAATACAAACCCCTAAAACCCCTTCGTCGAATTATAAGAACTACGCTGATGGTGGGAAAGCCCAAGTTGACCGCTACAATAAAGTCGAAAAGGCAGTTCAAACAGTAGAGGATATTGATAGCCTTGTGTCCAACGTGGGAGCGGCAGCGGAGGGGGTATCTAAAGTGGTTTCAGCAGGATCGAAAGCTGCCCCTGCCTTGAATTTTGCGAGAGCGGCAGGAAGTAAACTTGCGCCTGTTCAAGCAGCCCTTTGGGGGGTTGATGCTGGTAGGGCAGTATTTGATCCAGCTTATAGGGAGCAGAATCTTAAATCCTATAATGAAAGAATGGATGACCCGAATACATCAACCTTGAGAAAGAGTGTGGAAACTGGGATGGATGTATTATCTCGTCCAGTGGGAGCCACTGGCGCAATAATCAGGAGTGTTGGTAACACCAGTGATACAATAAAGAAGAACCTTAAAACCATAGCCCAAACCGACAAGAAAATAGCCAAATATAATAGAGAGCGAGAATCGAAGAAGAGAGTTAAGATTATGGCAGATCTACTTTCTAAAGCTAAAGCTAAAGAAGCTAAAGCTAAAGAAGCCGAAAAGAGAAAGCCTACCCAACCTAAAATGGATAGGCTCGGAGATCAAAAGCCAACCTCAACACCCTAAGTTAAAATGCCAAAGAAAGGACAACTAGACCCCAATGCCTCTGAACGCTCCAAATACCAAAGGAGGTTCAATTCCACCTCCGCTCAGAAGAAGCGTCGAGCTACAAGGAATGGCGCTCGTCGGGCAGCAGTGAAGATCAACGGCAAGGCCGCTCTGGTAGGTAAGGATGTAGACCACACCGTTGGCAACACCAAGGGCAAACTCGACAATAACAAGACCAAGATCATGGATTCATCTGCCAACCGCTCCAAGGGGGCGAAGGCATCCCATCGCAATCGATAATTTAAGGCCAAGGTATTCGCTACCTACAGGCACAAAAAACCCCCACAGCTTTTAAACTGTGGGGGTTTCATCGTTTATCCAAACAACAACATTTACGATATTACGATAACAACCAATATGAAACAGCCCTGAGAGGGGATTTTAAATTTCAAGGGTTTTAGCTGCTCCGAGGGCAGATACCGAGTCTGCATTCCCAGAGTTCAACTCTGGTGTGTTACGTTACACTACCTCGGAAAGCGGGTGATCATTTAAAGCCTAATAGGCAATCGATCACGGACTTGAAAGCTAAAACCCCCTCTCAGGGATGGGTATAATATGCATAAGGGGGATTACTCTGTCAAATCTATTCGATGGTAGGGGCGGTGAAGATCTCTATGACGGTTTCTTCTTCCGCGAACTTGCAACACTTCTCGGCGTTATAGATGATTTCAATATGTTCGGGGGAATCGTCTTCGATAACTCCGAGGCGTTGAAGGGCATCGAAATAGTATTTCGTTGAGGCTCCAAGTCCGTCATAGTCTCTAGGGCGCACGGTTCTAACGGTAACGAGCGCAATAAGGCGTTGTATTGGAGGTCTCTCCACTTGTGGATCTTTTTGTAGTGGGCGTTTCTTACTTGGTTTAGGGTTGCCCCCACTTGGGGGATTCGGAGGAAGGCTACCCGCTTTGCGCCAGATTCCATCAGCGCCTTCCGTATAACCTGCGTTGCCCAACTGCTTCTCACTAATCCGTTGTCCTTTCATTGGGTTGCTCTGTAGGTGTGGGAGGGAGAGGCTTCTTTGAGGCTGACCTCACGACATGATCAATATCGAAGACGCAACCAGTGCCGCATTCATCGAGCTTGACCCTGATTTCATGGTTCTCTGCATCAACCCTAGTAACGACCCCGTGTTTACCCTGCCATTGAGGTTGCAAGTTTGGATGATGGAGGGACATGACTCGGTCACTTAGCCTATATTGCTCTTTTTGCTTTGGCGCTTCATCGGGGGCTGAGTCAATTAACTGGTCAAGCCCCTTACTGAGATTCTCTTCGGTGACCTTACTGAACGCACCCTCAAGAGTCTTATCAACAACAAGGTCTGCCGCTATGGATTCAAGTGCAGTTGCAATTCTTTCGAGGGGTTTTGCTATCATGTAAACTAATTCTTCTTTCATATTATTTTTGGTGGTTAATTTTGTTTTGGTGGGAGTCGAACATCGGGACGATGCCTCTCCATTTCTGGGCTAATTTATTAAGGTAACCTTTGCTGACCAGTGTTCTGATCACAACGTCACCTGAGTTGGTGCTAGGCCAATTCATACCATCGCAGAGTTCTCTACTGGTAGGGGCGTAGCCGCTTTCGGAGTAGAACTCACATATGAATTTTAGTCCTTCTGCTTGGTGTGGGGTTAATGGTTCAGTGGGGGAGGGGGCTTTATCGGGATCAACCTCACCCATCCTATGTGAGATTGCAAGATTGGCGGCGGCGACCACCTCCATGCTTTTCTCGATCATATCATAAGCACTCCTTCGCTGATCAACCAAGAACCTGATTGTAGGGTCTTGGCCAATCAACTGGTTGGAGGGGATAATCCAGTTGCGCCTGTCCATATTATCTTTCATCGTTATCTCCTTCGTTCATGATGGAGAAATACACTACGGAAGACATGGCAATCGTTATGATGAGGGACACACCAAAGGAAAGCCCTCTATGCATCGGTAAGTCACAGGCTATACAAATGACGGAAAATACCCCCGCTATGGTTGAGGCATGGAAGATGGCTATTTTTTGTTTCAGTTTCATTATGGGTTGGCTGGATTGAATTTTTCTTTGAAGGTTGTGATGTCGTTGTAGAACTCAAGATGAGACTCTCCAGTAGACCCCGCTCGATTCTTTACAACAAGAGCATCTGCCTCTGAGGCATTCAGTGCTGGGTTTCGGTGAAGGAGTATGACGGCATCAGCATCCTGCTCCAATGATCCAGATCCCTTAAGTGATTCAAGGGTGGGTCTAGGGATGTCGGTCTGCTGGGAGTCCGATTGGAATGCATTTCCTGTCCTCTTAAGCTGGGCAAGGGCAATGATTGGAACCTTAAGCTCCTTTGCCAGCGCCTTTAGCTTACCTGAGACCTCTGAGATCTCTTCGACTGATGAGTTCCTCGATTTGGGGTCAACCCCTCTCAGAAGCTGAATGTAGTCGATTATGATCACCTTTGCCCCATCACGGTGGACTGCTCTACGGGCAATAGCCCTAAGTAGCTCGATGTTGATTCGGTTGGTGTCATCAATATTGACGCTCCATTTCCTCATCTTATCCATCCCGCTACGAATTGCAATTAAGTCACCCTTGGTCAAGGCACTTTGGAGTGACTTCTTCGGGTTCACCCCGCATACTGAGGAGAGGAGTCGTTGACGAAATTCCACATCTGGCATCTCCAGAGAGAATACCACCGAACCAATCCCGTTTTCAGCGAGGTTGGATACGATGTTTCCAGCCAGAGCAGTCTTACCAACTGATGGTCTTGCCCCCAGTAGGTAGAGCTTAGACGGTTGCAACCCATCGAGTAACCGCTCAAGCTTGGGAAAGCCGAACTCATACCCTTTGATTTTATTGGGGTTGGCACACCTCCATCGCATGTCCTCAATAAGCTCATCCATATCAGCCATTGATCGATACCCGCCACCAGTTGAGTCACCATTGCTGATGTCCCTAGCCTTGGATGACATCAACTCAGCGATCTCAATGATGTCCTCGGCTGGGGCTGACCCCTCTGATGCCTTGGCAAACAACTCTGATGCGGTAGTTGCAATTTCCCTCCGTGCCGCCACATCCCTTAACCGCTTGGTCAGGGTGGGGACGGTGATGGAGGGGAGACCTAGGGAAACCAGCTTGGTGAACAGGCTACGCGCCTTCTCTGATGCCCCTGCAATACGGAGGGACTCATCGCTGAACGCATCCTGTTGAGACGCTATCATAATAAGCTTTTCACCAAGGTCAGTCCTCTCGGCACTGAGGGCAACGTGGATCACATCGCCAAGCTCCGAGGTCGTGGCTGGGTTTGAGATCATGTGCTGGAGGAATAACTCCTCCGCTTGCACATCATACATATCTGTTGCCTTACTACTCATTGGTTAATTTCTCCGTTTTTTTGAGTATCCGTTCCCTTGCCGCCTTAGTCAGTCCATCGCCTACTGGGATTTCAGCGGTGGGGTCTGGGTCGAGCTTCCTGCGAAATTGCAACTCAGCCTCTACGTTGTAGAGCCAAGCCGCTACCTCTTTTTCATCCACCCCAATTTTTGCGTAGGTAGTGTATCCTCGTTCAACTTCACGTTGGATTCTGTATAGACAGATCAATCTGTTCTGGAGGGAGAGGATTCCCTCGTTGCGGTGGGACTCCACCCCGAACTCATGTTGCAACTCCTTCATGCAGGATACGATCTTGCTTCTGCTCCACTCCTCTGGGTTCTCAGCAGCGGAGAGCAACATGGCATCTCGGACGTTTGCAAACTTGACCCGCTTCTCTGGGTCTTCGGGTTGGGAGAAGATCGCAGCCTCAGATAGGTAGGTTTGAGGGATAGGGAGTTGCCTGATCTCATGCGGGATCTTCATTGCAACGATAGGCCATTTTGCAAGAGTCTTGAGCTTCCACTTGAACCCGTTGTCTCGGTCAAGGAACCCAAGTTCCTCAATAGCCTCCTCAACGGTGGGCGAGTGAGATGCTCTGGCTATGTAGTCGAGGATAATCTCCCCGATCCAGACAAGGATCTCTTTGTTCTGCCTCATCTGTGACTCGTAGAGCCAAGCGAGGTGACTGCAAGCCTCCTTAAGGTCGGAGGATGTAGCGGCAGCGTCAATAGCCAACTCCCCATTAGGAGAGATGGATGCAACTGGAGTTGCTGCCCCAACGTAGTCATTCATCCTTTCAAAGAATTGAGTGACCCAATCGGGACGGGAGGTCATTGCTGCCGCCTTTGTATTACAAATGACGTTTGGGATAGTCAGGTCGAGCGTTGACTCGTCAGAACTGTCGGGTTTGTTCAGATATAGCTGATTACTCGCCAGATCAAACGACACAGGTTGGTTCTCTGGAGCGTTAGCTAGAGAGTGAAGGTCTTTTAGTTTAGATTCATCCATGATGGTATTTGGTTAGCTGTTGCGACCGATCTCTTCAAGAACTTCCTCACGCCATGCTGCCTGAGTCCCGATGATGAACTTCTCAACCTCTGGGGACTTCGCTCCAGTCATTTTAGCTGTAGCGTCGAAAATCGAATCAACTGCTACCTTGTTATCAAGGAAGTTGTTGGAGCAGAGTTCATCATAGGCATCTGCCCACAGATCACGGTCATCGATCTCAGCGTCAACTAGGGCAAGGTATGCCTTTCCATTATCATCGAGCTTGTCTGCCTCGTTGGCTGCGTGACCTGCTATCACTTTCTTGACAATCTCCATATCGTTAAGCTTCTTCACACTAGCGGAGGCAGGAGCTTTCTTGGGGGCGGGGTCAGGGGATGGGCTGGCAGGGGCTGGAGCGCCACGGTTGATGGGCTTACTTGATCCCATCACCTCTGGTGCTATGGTTGAAACCCTGTGCTTTGAACTCATCCATAGGTTAGTTGCGATTGCACGGAGGGATTCCCCATCAGTTGCAAGGAGTGGTCGGTCAGCGATGATTAACTCAGCGGTGTCGAGGCACTTGCAATATCCGAGGGCGCACAGGGCAATCTCTTTATCGAACTCAGTAAGCCCACTGGAATCTTGAAGTTGGCTCTGAGTTGGCGCTTGCTCCTGCTTTTGCACAGGTTGCTGGGTCGCCCCTCCAGCGGGAACGACACGGATCGTAGCCTCTGGATAAACTCGGACTGAGGTGTTGGGGTAGGACTTGCCTTGGGGTTGCCAAGTATTGAAGACGATGCCACGGGGGTCACCTTTGTCATTGATGGTTGAGCAGATGATGATCTCGTTGCCTTCACAGGAGTCGAGGATGTGGAGTTGCTCCTTCATCAGGGTGACCATCAGCTTCTCTCCTGACCCATCATTGATGAGCAGGGATTGCATATGCTGACCGAACTCGATGTCTTTAGGAGTGGGGTCTTTAGGAGGATACTGTTTTTCGATAGTTCCTTGGACTTGATCTACGGGAGCCTTATTGGCTAACTGTTTAATTGATGGTATATTCATGATTTTATTAGTTGTTGGTTGGTTGGTTGGTTAAAGAGGTGGAAGCCATCATATTAAAAAGGGTTAGGTAGGATAATCCTTTACGGCAAGTGGCACAGCATTATTTACCCTGCTATACCATCTTGTGATGATGCACCCGTGAGGCAATCCTTTCGTAAGTCTGACTTGCGGTCAAAGAACTACTCGGTTCACTTCCATTAGATGTTATTAGTTGTTGGTTGTTGGTTGGTTAAAGTGGGTAGTAACGGAGGGAACCAATGAGTCCCCTACTGGTGTTGCAACACCATTCCTCTCCATCCTCGTTATCCCTTGATCTTCGGGCGCTGACTTCGTAGAGGAATATCTCGATTTCACATTGTGAGACTTCGTTACCATTGTTATTTGATTGGTTCGGCGGGGTCATAGGACTTCATCCAGCACCATACGGCATGGAGGTGCTTGAAGGTCTCCCACGCTTTATCGACATCATCCTTGGGGTGGATGATCAACTCAGCCTCCCATACTCCATCCTTACCAGCGTTGGCATGGGTGTTGAGCATGAGGTTGCAGACTGGAGTGTTGGATGAGTCTACTTGGTATCCAAGATTAGGGGTCGTCGGGATGGCGTTCAAGTAAGCAGCGAGTTGCAAGATGTCGGTCTCGTAGATCGGAGTCTTCTTGGCAGCAGCACCACGGGTCTTGATGTCACCCACAGCTAGGACTGGATCACTTGAGCCAAGGAGGTGAAGGTATCCAGCCTCGGCAAGTTTGTCGTAAACATACTTATTGGTCGTGTCCAAGAACATCAATCCGTCACAGCAACCAGCGTATCCGATATTGCAATTGGCAATGTGGAACTCTGAGAATGCCGCATCAGTAGGGGCATCATCTGGGGTGATCCCTTGGATGAGCCTGATGAGGGGCATTGATGTCTGGAGAAGATCCCTGCCTTCGACTCTCACCCCAAGATAATCTTTTAAAACATCTGCTGGCAAGCCAATAGCCTCGTCATCCCCTATTGAAAACCAGTTTAACCCCTTTGGTGGGGTCGAAGCAAGGGATGTCGCTGTATGAGAGCTTCGCGGATCAAGCAAGATGCCAGCGCCTACCTCATGGCAAGCGGAACCAAGTCGAGCAGCAGAGGCTGCGTGTTCCTTGGAATCCTTCAATGCTCTCTTACCAAAGTCATCAGCGGTCTCCCCGTCGATCTTAGGTAGGGTTACACAAGCTAGGATTGCTTGGTTGATCTTGTATGCAGTGAGGAAGTCCTTCTGGAGGATCTGGAGGATGTTGGTCACTGATGGGTATGCTCCAACCTTCCGCGCATCACGGAGGCTGGTTGATCTCACCTCTCCAGCCTTGCCTCGCTTTCCAGCGTAGGGGACATGGTGAAATGATTTTACGGATTTATCGTCTGCGATATACCAATGGGAGGCGCTATCGGGTTTTACTATATTTGTGTCGGACATTGTCGTTGTTGTTTGTTTGATGTTTGATGTTTAATTCCCTTTGCATGTCGTTGGCTTGCTTCAGAAGCAGTGCTTCGTGCTTTGCAGCGATGCCCAGTAGTATTCCGTTGTGCCGTTGATTCTCAAGCACTCCATAGCCTAATAGTAATAATGCCACGATGGTGACAGCGTTATATAATGTTCTCATGATTAGTTTTGGTTGGTTGTTGTTGTTTGGGTTGTTATTCTTATTGTGTTTGCTGATGTTGGTCAACTATTATTTCACTTGATGTAAAAGAAGGTCGTGAGCCAACTTCATATTGTTCTTATATTTCTCTACTCCGTTCTCATTCATAGCCTCATTGATGTCTGACCCTGCACCAATCGCCATCACCCCTGAGTTGGTCAGGTTGTAGACGGTAGTGCCAGTCAGGTTGTCAACGATATGATCTGCAAGCTTGGTTGAGCTATTGATCCCTGCCTTATCGCTATCATAGACGATGCCTACTGGTCGGTGGGACAGGTAAGCGTGGAGCTTGGGTAGGTTCGGGATGGTGTTCGCTCCGACTATGCCAAGGACTGGGTAGCCGTATTGCATAATGGTCAGGGCATCTGATTCTCCCTCGGTCAAAAATATCGGGGGGCGCTCAAAGTTCTCCATCTCGGACTTGCAAGTTGCAACATCCCCGAACAAGAACTCCTTCGCTCCGCCCCGCCACCATATGGTCTTACGGGAACTCATGGGGTCGAATCGAATCTTGGCTCCGATGTTGCCCTCCCAATCCTTGAACATCCATACGATCACAGGTAGTCTGAGGGTCTTGTGCTTCAGCACCCCCACCATGCCCTTGTTTATGGCCTTGATGACCGTTCGCTTCGTCAGACCCTTACTGTGAGCAAAAAGCGACAGAGGGCTTGAGGAGTCGTTTATGGCCTCATGTGCCGCCATCATCATCTGGGCGCACAACTTAGGAGTCAATGCTGGCAGCGATTGGACAAACCCTTCTTCCCTCTGGACTGGCTTAGTGGGTAACCTTGATGCTGGAGGGGGTGGGACATGTAGCCTCCCATTAGGGGATTCGGACGCTTGCAACCCAGCCAACTTCCCGCAACCAACGATTGCCTCATGCTTAGAGCATTGGTCGAGGTGTTCATAGAGACCGATTACATCCCAGTGATCACCAGATGAGTGATCCTTTGCCTCCGTTCCAGCCTTGTAGATGGAGAAGGAGGGGGAGTTCTCTGGTCGTATCGGGGATTTGATGACCCCGCACTTCTCAGCTACTGGGTAACCGAAGTGAGCGAGGACGTTCCATATGAATATGGAGGACTTGATGCTGCTGATGTCGTAATGTTTATCCTTGTTCATTGTGATATAGTTGCCCTTTTAAAGTTTCTTTCAATTCACTAAGAAATGCCTTTGGGTCAACATGCCCGTAGTCCTCTATAATTTCGAGGTGTGACTCCTCATCTGTCTCAAGGATGTCCAGCAGAATGTCCACCTGCTCAAATTGAAGTTTGAGGAAGCTCATTATTTCGACTCCCCTTTGATGTATTGTTCTGCGGCATCCCTGCCCTCGACGGTTAGTCGTAATACTGCGGAGCCTTCTACTCTGTCACCAGTTGGCTCCAGTAATCCCATCTCCTTAAGTTCAGTGAACCGACCTGAGATGGTGTTGAGTTGAGCCAGCATCATGCTTGCAACTTGCTTTGGGGTGTATCGACCAGTGAGGAAGATAGATAGGATCAGCATCCTCCGCTTCGGGAGGGACGGTTTAATGCTATCATGTGCTGCAACGCTTTCAGCATTGCCTTGGTGTTTGTTTGCACAGATGTCAGTGGGGTGGAAGATGCCCGTAGTTGCCTTGGGAGCATCGTCGTGGCTGTTGTTGCCACCAAATGGGAATAGGTCTTGAATCATGGTTGTTGTTGTTTGGGTTAGGGTTATTTTGTCACCTCCTTGAGGGAGAGGACGGTTGCTTCGAGCTTTTCGTAATTCGTCATGGTAAATTCGTATCTCTCCTTAGAGAGACCAGTCACCTCACGGGCGGCTGGGTCGAACATATTAAATGCTCCTTTAGATCTTACGCTTTCATATCTCCTCCAGTCCTTGAGTTGCTGTTTACTGAATAGGTTCTTCATGTTGTTTGGGTTAGGTTGAGTTTCTTAGTCGGGTGAGTAGCCCCCGTTCTTCGGCTTCTTTTTGATTTTGATGAATCCAACGATGACAAGCGGAGTGAGTCCAGAAGTAGTTGAACAGTTTTTCTCCTGCTCGACCTGCTGGGTGGTGGGGTTCCATGTTTCTTTTAGAATCACGTTGCCCACACACCTTGCAAGTTTGCAACTGTGGGTCATTAGCCTTGAGCTTCCGATACTCGGTCTCCGCTTGTTTACGCTTTGGGTTCATTGTTTAAAAGGGAGAGTCGTCGTCGGCTCCTCCTTGTGGTTGGGATTGCTGCTGTTGCTGCCCTCCTCCTCCACCACTGTTCTGAGCATAGTCTTGCTCTTTCCAATGGTAGAATCCCTTCTTGGCGTTCTTCTTGTCCTTTGGATTAAGGATGGGGAAGATGCCGCCTTTAGGGGACTTCGTTTGTCCGATGTCAAGCGCCGCCCCACAATCGCTACATTGCAATGTGAGGTAGTCATACTCGCTTGATTGCCCCGCTGTCCTGTGTTGGAGTGCGAGGTTCTTGCTATCACAATGTCCACAACTCGCAGGGAGTTGTGAGAATTGTGCGATCCCTTTGATAAGGTCAACTGGGTTCTCACCAGTCACTTTAATGGCACATGATGCACCTACTTTTATTTCTGCTTGCATAGATTATTTTCCTTCCTTGTCCAGTTTGTCGATCTTGGCGAGGGTCGCCTTCTCATGTTTCTTGGATTCTTCTATCTTCTCCTTATACCCCTTAAGGATCTTGCCCCAGTCGTGATCGTAGTGAGCGCCATCAAGGATAGACTCGCTTCCGTCTCTAAGGGACTCGGTGATGTTTTTGCTGTCTTGAGCCGACTTGCCATCCTCCATGACCGACCACTGTTTGTGTGCGGGTTGATCAGCGATGGATTTGATCTCTCCAGCACGGTCAATAAGGGCTGCAACCTTGCCTAGGGCATGATCGATTTCCTTTTCAACGTCTGCCTCGGATAGGTGAGGTAGGAGGTCAAATTGGATCAGGGAGATAAAGTCAGACCTTGTCTGTCCAGAAGCTGCAACTGCTGCGAGTGCTTCCGATGAGTAGACTGGGTTGAGAACGAATGGCTCCGTAACAATCTTCCGAAGATTATTGAGTCCTTTCTCGGTATCCCTATCGACCGACTCCTTCAGTGCCTCAACGATCTTATCCCGATTCTCGGAATTCTCATTCAGAGAGTCCAATGTGAAGCCTTCAAGGTCGTGCTTCTTGATTGCCTCTGGGGTGATCTTCATGGTTCTAATGAATGCCTTCATCTGGTAGGCTGCGAGGAAGCGGTTGACGATTGCAGCATGGGTGAGACCAAAGATGTTGACCACCTTACTTGCGGTCTCAGCGATAGCCATCGACCATGCCTCCTCATGTGAGAATTTGGCATCGCCCTCACCCCCACCCTTTGGATAGATGGTGGTTGATTCACCAATCATCTCACTGAACTTCGTGAATACCTGACTATTCAAGGTGATGTAACCATTGCAACGCATGGTGGTGGAGAGTCCTTCCTTGAAGAGGTGGAGTGGTGAGCCTCCCCCTTTTGCCGCATTAGCCTCCATCTCTGGCATGTATGAACGAGCGTCATCACGATGGGATGACGGGGAGATATTGAATGCCGTGGATGGATACTTGTGCCATGCCATCTCTCTAAGGTTGTCATGCATGGGGTCGGTCAGGGCGTAGATGGATGTGATGATGTTGGCATTCTTATCTTTAGATATTACATCAAGTCCCGCAACAACGATGGTGCTTGCAAGTTCACGGGAAGTTGCAACTTGATTGAGCGTCCCATCCTCAAGATCGCTTGAGTCACCAGACCATCCGAAGAAGTCAGTGTCCCCGATCCATTCTTGAGCGCCTACCCCACCGTTGCTGTCGATTATCTCTTGCAATATTTCACATGTGATCTTTGGGGGTCTGCTATCATTAGAGGCTTCGGCATCCTCAAGCGCCACATGTATTGCATTACTGAATGCCGTGGCGCGGGTCATGATCTGAATCGTCTCAGCAAGAACCTTAAGGTCATCAGATGACATCCGTTTGATGCAGAGGTTGACCATTAGATTATTGTCCTTAATGTCCTCATTGGAGAACCCAATCTTGTCGGTCAGTAGTTCATGAGCATCGAGCGATCCTAGGGGTGATGTATCTGATTGCTCCCTGCCTTGGAGTAGGTCATTCATTGCCTCAATAAATCCGAGGTTGGACTGGATGACTTTACTGACGACCTTCTTCATGGCGATGCGTCCCATTCCCCACTGTCCCACTGCACCGATAGGGGCAATAGCTCCACCGAGATGGAGAACGTCACCAGCTAGGGTTCCGAGGGGATCATCTGGGTAGAGATCAAAGGTAAAGGCATCGTTGGTAGTTTCGACTGATGGACTGGGGATGAATGTGATCCCTCTGTTATTGTTTGTAGTCATGATGTTGTTGTGGGTAGGTTGTTGTTATAGGTGAACCCCATAAGGATTCAAGTAAATTGTTAATTGTTATTTCAGTTGTTGGTTGTGAGCATTCGCTCAATGGACTCAATCTTCGATCTCATCCATTTGGTTGGTTGTTTGAGGAGACTTGTCTTATCTGATGATCATCCTAGAGCGGGGGATCTTGTTTCTGGGCGCAAGTCACCCAAAGGAAATGGGGAACTTGCTGTCATCCTATGAGATTTTTCACTCGCTTTAGACACATCCTCTTTCGAGGAAGCTTAGAACAGGCTGGAGAGTATGCACCTCTATGAACCTGATATATTCTAAGCCAATCATGCCCCATTACTGGAGCCACATTTATTTACGTCGAGCGTATCGTTCTCACCTCGACTACCATTTGGCCAACACCCCCGAAATTGCCAGTTTTTACGCCGCACTCTAGGTGTCTTTGCCGTGGATCTTATCGCAGCGACAATAGTTGGTCGGCTTAAATAAAAAGCCCACCTGAAGAAAGTTTTTTGCTGACGGGCAAGCTTTCAGGTGGGCTAGGGAGAGATAACTCTCAAAATCTGGTTGATCACTTACCCGTCAAAGTAGCTTTCTGCACCCAGACAACACTGGTATCTTGATTTGGTCAATTTAATTCTTATACTGATCAAAGAAATCCTTCAAGTGATCCTTCTCTTTCCCTTTAGAATCAAGCTTTTCACCGCCACTACTTTTTTCAAGAATTTTACGCATTTCCCTAAGTTCTTGAAGTGCTTTGATCAAATCCTCAGGACTGCTCTCTGGATTTTTAGCGGTTTCCACCATCTTATCCACCTTCTCAATCTCAGCTAACTCATCCTTCGCAGCCTTCATAGCGACGACCCCAGCCTTGATGGAGTCAACCTTATGGAAGAGTGCAAAGGCAATGGAGTAGAGGCTTATTCCCGCCCCTGCTATCATGAGAGGGTTGAATCCTAATGAATGAGCTAGGAGTGAGAAGATCGCCCAGAGGGGGGCTTGAGTGAGCAATGCACTACATTTGAATGCTTTGACTTCGGAGGATATGGTGGAGGCGACTGCGGATACGGTTTGTAGGTTCATGGTTTTTGTTGTTGGTTTAGGGTTGTGTATAATAGGATTGATGATGGGTAGCAGAAGAGGGCTTCTCCTGCTGGGGTGAGGCAGATTGTCCGTTTGGACGTTCCACGTTTGTGCGGGGCAACATAGATGAGACCCGATTTCTTTAACTGACTAATTGCAACCCAGAAACCTTGAGTGGTGTATGGGGAATGATTACTCGCTGTGTAGAGGTTTTCGATGATCTTTCTGATCGTGGATGCGAACAGCATGTCGGAGGCTGACGTTCTCTTCTTACCCCGCATCCGTTTGGATAGTTGCCACTCCTCTTCGCGGGTGACGGTTAGGATTATTATCTGGATGGGGGTGAGCCTCTGGAAGAACATGCCTCCCTGAGTCTTTCCGATCTGGTCGATGACTTGTCTACTTAGGTTACTTAGGTTCATGGTTTCTGTAGTTGATCCTTGAGGTGGGATGGTGCTTGCCCTCGATACTTGTAAGCGAGTTGCAAGACCCTACCCTTCTCAAAGTTGGTTAGGTTTGTATGTGATTTGAATGCTAATTTTCTTCCGTAGTCGGTATCCATTCCGTTGAACCCGACTCCATTGACTACCTTCGCTCCATCATCATCCATCGATGAGACATGGCGAAGGCAAGTGTGTGCTATGCTAACCTCTCGGATGGATGAGGCTTGACCGATCTTTGCAACTGCAAGGCGCTTTGCCCTCCTTTCGCTATCATCTTTCGACTCCTGCTCTGGGGTTGGCTGCTCCCTCTGGGGGGTAGTAGTTGCAATTGCAACTTGTTCCTCCGTAAGGGTTTGATCCCCGAAGTGATCCTTATCCAATGCGGCTTCGATCACTCTGATCTTCTTGGCGTTGGACTTGATGATGTTGGCATCGATGGTGTCATCCATTGCAAGATACTGAATGAGGACTGAGTCCTTCTGACCAATACGGTGGACGCGATCTTCAAACTGCCTGTTGTTGGCGGGAACCCAATCGGTCTCCACAAAGATAACGTGGGATGATGCGGTCAGGGTGTGACCAACTCCAGCAGCGATGATGTTGCCAACGAAGACCCTGCATGACTTATTGTGCTGGAAGCATTCGACTGCCTCCTGTCTTGCAAGTGCGCTTGTTGACCCAGTGATCGATGTGACCCCGTATTTATCAAGGTCGCCAATAAGTTGGTTGATCACCTCAGAGTGGTGAGCGCCAACGACCAACTTAGTTGAGCTATCCCCATCGAGGATGGATTTGATATGCTCAATTGCAAGATCGACCTTTGCAAGTCCCAGTATGGAACGAGCCTTGGCGATCTGCTCAAAGTGGATCTTCTGCTTCTTGAGGTTCTGGGTTGATTGATCCCACTCATCCGTAGAGTTTGCTGACTTGGCATTTGAAACCGCATCAGTAATGGCATCGATAGTCTCATCAGTGAGAGTTGCCTCCATAGTGAGGGCATCGAGTTGACGCTTAACCTTGGCGGGGGTGGGTAGGGTGATGATCTGTCGGGTCTTGGCGGGGAGTTGCTTCAAGACCTGAGTCTTCAACCTGCGAACCATGCATGAGCCGCGAACGATCTGTTGCAACTCGGATGGGTTGGATGACCCGCTAACGTCTAGGCTGTTTCCGAATCCCTTCTTGGCATCACAGAACTTCTGACAATATTGGTAGTAGTCCCCGAAGTGTGTGCTATCACAGAATCTGAGGAGGTTCCAGAAGTCCACAGGCTTATTGGTGATTGGAGTCCCTGTGAGGAGTAACCAACGCTTGGCTGGGATTGGTTCGCGTGGGTGAGGGATCTCGTTCCCCTGCTTATCCTTGGGCATCCTCGACCTCGGTGGGAGACCAAAGATGTGAGTTGACCTCTTCACCTTAGGATTCTTGAGGTAGTGTGCCTCATCAACGATGACCACATCCCATGTGCGAGATCTTGCAATCTTCTGCATAGGAGGCTTGATCAGTAGATCGTATGAGACGAACACGACATCAGCACCCTTGGCATCATCAACATCAGTTCCCGATAGAACCGCACAGGTTACAACTGACTGATCGGTGGAGAACTTCTCCCACTCCTTCAGCCAATTGAGCCGCAGCGATGCGGGGCATACAACGAGGACAGACTTAACCTTGGTATGGTTTCTGACCATGATTGCTTGCAATGTTTTGCCTAGTCCCATGTCATCCCCGATGATCGCCCTCTCCAGAGGGAGGCAATACTCAACACCAGCAGATTGATACTGGAATGGGGTGACCCCAGCAGGGATAATGGGGGTAAACGCATCGCTAGGATTCTCAGCCTTGCTTGCAATCGCACGTTCATTAGAGAAGCCGACCTTGGCGGGGGTAGGAGATGCGCTATCACCTTTTGCTTTGCCCCAGTAGGTGACATGCCAGTTGCCTGACTTATCCTTACCGCATGAGATACCAACCTTCTTGAGGCTGGCTTTGTTATCTCTCCAGTAATCCCACCACCCATCTGGTAGGGTAGCAGTGAAGAGGTGCTTGTCACCCGCCTTGGTGGGGACAATCCCGATGTCCGTCCACTTTAATGGTGGAAGGTTTGACGTTGGCAACTTTGCCTTGAGTGGAGGTGGTGGGTTCATGGCTTAGATGGTCTGAAAATGCATGTGCCATAGAGGCTACCATTTGTTTTTACGATCACGCGGATTGATTCCTGCACCTCTTTGATGTGGTCGGTGAGGGGGTTCTCTTGGTTGATGGTAAAGCCAACGGTCTTGAAGGCAGCAGAACGAGCCATGCCTGTGATATATTGCAACTCAGCATCTGCAAGGATAGACCAATCAATGCTGTCGAAGTCGGCCTCCTCAAGGAGGTGGTGAGTTCCCAGATCCCTGATTCTACTGCCAATATGGGTAAGGTTCGAGAAGTGGCGTGAACCCGCCCAGAGTCGCCAGCAGTCAAGGATGTTGAAGGGCGTGTCGATTTTAATGGTTTTCATAATGTTGTTGTTTGGGTTACCCCCAGTCGGAGGATGATATTTTAGGGGGAGGGGTTGCGACAATTCGGCAACCTCCTCCAATTGAATAATAAGAAGAACAGTGTGAGCTTTCGTTCCCATCACTGTATTTAGCGAGGTCTTGCAGCATCTCAACAACAGTCTCACGATAGGTGAACCGTGTTACGAATGCCCTGACCTTTTTCATGTCGGGAGCTGCTTTTGCTAATATGGAGGCAGCCTCCTCTTCAGAGGGAATGTTCATTTTAATACTCAGTATTCAGATGGTAATAATGCGGTGGTGACAGATCGGTCTGCCTCGGTAATGATCCAGAACTTAATCTGATCGGTGGATGTGTAGACGGACAGGACACGGTTGCCTAATTGCAATGCGTCATCGTTCGTCTTCTTGTCTTCTTGGTCAACTTCTCCCCAGTCACCATTATGGTGACGGTTGAGGGCTGTTTGGACTTCTCCAAGGTCAACGCTTTCGACGCATTGCTGAGTTGCAACTATTTTACCTAGTTGCAATTTGATTGGCGGAGTGGTTTGGGTTGTTGTTGTTTCGCTCATGATAGTTAATCGGTTGGGGTTGAGTGTGCAGCGGCAAGGGCATCTTCCTGCATCCCTGTAAAGGTTGATGCAATCTCACTCCTTGCAAGGAAGGTTCCGATCTCGATAGTGATCTGCTGCTCACTTGAGGTAGGCAGAAGATCGGAGATGATCGTATCGCCACATGGCACATTGTTTGGATCGTCCACATGGACGCATGACGTTG
>TARA_B110000879_G_scaffold26818_1_pt1 | contig 20153 bp, 17 predicted proteins | sample TARA_B110000879 | Tara Oceans TARA_B110000879 (sample SAMEA4398094) | marine metagenome | biome: Polar Biome; feature: [SRF] surface water layer (ENVO:00010504); material: water (ENVO:00002006), including particulate matter (ENVO:01000060) such as... | depth 5 m
CAGGCTCAGAAATGATCTACCTGCCCTAGCTGCCTGAGGAATTGATGCTTGGCTTGTGCTAGGTTTCATCATCTAAATTCACAAATGAAGGTATTCTGCTGTTGCAAAATCGGTAAATAACACTAATGTCCGCCACATTATGAGCGAGCAAGAAACGCAATCAACTGAGCAAGAACTCATCGCAGTCCGCACCGAGAAAATGAACCAACTCCGAGAGTTGGGCATCGATCCCTATGGACAGAAATTTCCAGTGACTACGACTCCTGGCGAGCTCAAAGAAAACTTTGAAAACGATAAGCCAGTGACTCTTGCTGGTCGCCTACTCGCGATTCGCGACATGGGAAAAAGCGTGTTCTTCACCATCGGTGATGTGCATGGTCGCATCCAGGGATACCTCAATCAAAAAGGTCTCTCTGAATTAGACTGGGCAGCTTGGAAGCTCATGGATCTAGGCGACTGGATAGGCATAGAAGGCGAAACCTTTACCACTGGTAAAGGCGAGCCGTCAGTGAAAGTAGACAAGCTCACTGTCCTGTCAAAGGCGCTACGTCCGATGCCTGACAAGTGGCACGGAGTCTCTGACCGAGAGACAAAATACCGCAAACGCCACCTCGATCTGATGTCAAATCAAGAGAGCGCAGACCTCTTCGTGAAGCGTTCTCAAATGGTTGCAGAGATCCGCGCATTCCTTCATGAGCGCGGATTCCTAGAAGTAGAAACTCCCATGCTACACAGCGTGGCTGGCGGTGCTGCAGCCAAGCCGTTCGAGACGCATCACAATGCTCTAAGCATGCCACTCACTCTCAGAGTAGCTCCTGAACTACACCTCAAGAGACTCCTCTGTGGTGGGTTTACTAAGATTTTTGAACTCAATAGAAATTTCCGTAATGAGGGGATTTCACGCCGTCATAACCCAGAATTCACCATGCTGGAAGCCTACTGGGCATTCTCAGATTTTGAGCAAATGGCGGATCTTGTTGAGGAAATGACTTGTCACTTGGCAGAGAAATTCTGCGGCGGGCTTCAGATAGACCATAATGATGCAGAGGGAAATCACCTCCGCACCATCAACCTTGAACGCCCATGGAAGCGCAAGCCATACCATGGTCTGATCAAGCAAGTCGCTGGCGATGATTGGTTCGATCTAACAGAAGAGCAACACCGCGCTAAGTGCAAGGATCTCGGGGTGGAAATTTCTGAGAATATGGAAGACTATGAGATCACTCAACAAGTCTTCGAGAAGCTCGTGGAAGAACATTCGTTTGACCCATGCTTCGTGACCCATGTCTCTAAGGAGCTCATCCCGCTAGCGAAACTGAATGCTGAGAACCCAGATGTGATCGATGTTTACGAACTCATCATCAATGGGCAGGAAATTTCACCAGGCTACTCAGAGCTCAATGATCCTATCCTCCAACGTCAGCGCTTCGAAGATCAGGCAGGTGGAGAGACTCAGAACATCGACCATGACTTCCTAGAAACAATGGAGAGTGGTATGCCACCAGCAGGCGGAATCGGAATCGGAATCGACCGCCTCATCATGATGCTAACCGGCGCCCCCACCATCAGAGACGTAGTCCTCTTCCCTCAGCTGAAGAATAAGGATTAAAGTTGCCAACCGAAGAGCACCAGATATTTTGAGTTATGAACACACTCCAAGTATTTTCAATACCTGCTTTGATGCTGGTAGGATTATTAAACATCGTCTCTTCCGCTAGGGAACCAAGCCCCGAACCTATCAGCATTTCTGGGATCTATCCCAGTCTTGCTATGTTTAATGGTTCAGGTGAATGTGGCACTGGCGCAGTCGTCCCATGGGCTGATCGGCTCTGGGTAATCACTTACGCACCGCACATGCCAAGCGGCTCTGACGATAAACTCTATGAGATCACGCCTGACCTCAGACAAATTATCCGCCCAGAATCCATCGGCGGCACTCCTGCGAATCGGATGATTCACCCTGAATCGAACCAGTTATTCATCGGACCATATGCGATCGATGCCAAAGCTAATGTCCGCGCTATCCCTTACTCGAAAATGTTTGGCAGACCGACAGCAAATGCACGTCACCTCACTGACCCAGCAGGGAAAATCCTTTATGCTACGATGGAAGAAGGCATCTATGAAGTCGACACCAAGACTCTAGAGGTCAAGGAACTATGGGGTGATGAGCAAAACAAAAAATCACCACGCAAGGCTGGTCTGCATGGCTACCATGGAAAAGGCTTCTATTCAGGTCAAAATGTCTATGTCTATGCAAACAATGGGCAGAAAGGCCAGCAAGCAAAGACCATTCCTGAGACTGAATCTGGTGTTCTAGCAGAGTGGGATGGTAATGCGGATGCCTGGAAAGTCATCAGGCTAAATCAATTCACCGACGTTACTGGACCAGGTGGAATCCATGGGGCGAAGAATCCAGCAACAGACCCAATCTGGGCGATCGGATGGGACTATAAATCTCTTCTACTTGGTGTGCGGATGCCTAAAGATGGCTGGACCTTTTACCGACTCCCAAAATCTTCACATTCTTATGATGGTGCTCACGGCTGGAACACTGAGTGGCCCCGTATCAGAGAGATTGGTGAAGAAGGCTTCCTCATGACCATGCATGGTGCGTTCTGGAAATTCCCCAAAACATTCACGCCGCAAAACTCAGCGGGAATCATTCCGAGGAGCAACTACCTAAAAGTGATTGGCGATTTCTGCCGATGGAATGACAAGATCGTACTAGGATGTGACGATGCCGCTAAAAGTGAATTTCTCAACAAGCGCAAAGCCAAGGGCCACATAGCAGGCCCACAGTCTCAGTCGAACCTCTGGTTCATCAAGCCTGAGCAGCTAGATACCATCGGACCGGTCATCGGACGTGGCGCCGTCTGGGAAAATGAAGCTCTGGAGGCAAACACCGTATCAGACGCCTACTTATTCAACGGCTATGATCACCGTGCTCTGCACCTTAGCCATAATGAGCAGTCAGAGGTTATTTTTACCCTAGAAATAGATAAAACCGGAAATGGAAGTTGGACTCCGTTAAAAACGGTCACCGTTCCAGCAACTAAGGGAAAAACTAGTTATGTTTTCACAGCATTTACAGAGACTGAAAAAGGAGTGTGGATTCGCATCAAATCAGACAAAAAGCTCAACAAAGTCTCTGCTGTATTTACCTACCGTAATGAAGACAAACGTAATCTGGATGCTGATCCCATCTTCGGCGGGCTAGCAACGAAGTCATCTAATCTCAGTGGAGGAATACTCCGAGCGCGCGATGGCAACAAACGCACACTTTCATTCGCGGCAGTGGATAATGATGGCAAAGACATCGGGTATTATGAAATGGATGATGCTCTTCGTCTAAACAAAGTAGATGACAAAAGCGCTCACGATTTCACCAAACAAAAAGCAGCCATCGCTGCAGCATCACTCACAGTAGATAGCGCCTCCGTGATTTACACGGATGACGCTGGCAATAGATGGAGACTACCAAAAGGAGATCTCCCTGCTAAGCATCCACTTGGCTCATCACGTATAGCCAGAGAAGTGGCCACTGAGCGCGATTTGCTTAACGCACACGGCACCTTCTACGAACTCCCTGCACGCAATGCTGGAGGATTCCCTAAACTCAGAGCAGTAGCCACTCATAATCGCCTAGTGCATGATTTCTGTTCCTACCGTGGACTCTACATCATGTCAGGCGTATCCACAGACGCTCCTGATAATAACCCACACATCATTAAGTCAGGCGACGGTAAAACCGCCGTCTGGGCAGGAGCCATTGATGATATCTGGAAGCTCGGCAAGCCTCACGGAAAAGGTGGGCCATGGCTACAGACGAATGTCAAAGCGGGTATCGCCTCTGATCCTTTCATCATGACTGGTTTTGATAAGAAATCACTCACCCTCATCACCACAAAACCAACCAATATGATTGCTCAAATCGATCTCACCGGCACAGGAAATTGGGTAGACTATAAAGTATTCGGCCTTGAAGCTGGTCAGGTCATTGAGCACAAATTCCCGATAGAATTTCAAGCCTATTGGATCCGTTTCATTTCAGAAAAGGATACCCAAGCAAGTGCGCAGATGACGTATCAATAAATACTACGCTATCCAAACTTGCTCTAGAATCTGAACTTGGATCACTTCCATTACCTTCCTCTCCTTCGGGTCTGCATCTTCATGACCCGCTAGGTGAAGGAGTCCGTGGATGATGTAGAGCATGAGCTCTTTTTCAAAGCTGTTCTCGTAGTGAGCTGCATACGCACACGCGGTCTCCGCACTGATGACGATCTCTCCATGCTCAAAGGTGATCACATCAGTGGCTCCCGGTATATCCATGAAATCTTGGTGAACCTGAGCGATGACCTCATCACTGACGATGGAAATCTCTACATCATCTAAGTCTGCTAAGACTCCGCCGCCATGAGCTGGGTTCTGAAGCGCCAGAGGCAATGCCAGATTCCCACAGGATAAAAGTTTTTCTAACAGCATATCAGAAATAAGCTCTTCTGTCTGATTATTATATATTTCCAGAGACGCCATTTTCAGGTGATCGGTGCACTAGGAACTAGTTCTTTTACCTTCTTCTCTTCTTGATGCTTTTTCTCCCTCTCTCTCTGCTTCTGCAGCTTCTTCTCCTTCTCAATCTTAAACGAAGCTCCTGCTGCCACGATGTCAGACTTTCTGTCGCGGTCTGCCTCCTTTTCTTTAGGGTAGTCGATACGACTGTGAAGCATACTTCTGAGGGTGGTGGAGAAACTCTCGCGCACCTTCTTTAGCTCTCTCAGTGTCAGCCTACAGTTATCGAGCTGCCCTTCAGACACGCGCTTCATCACTATCTCATCGACCAGCGCCTTAATCTTACTAGGGCTAGGTTTACGGATCGTTCTAGAAGCACTTTCAATAGCATCTGCTAGGCTGATGATCCCACTTTCTTTAGAGCTAGGAATAGGTCCAGGATAACGGAAATTCTTCTCATTCACGGGAGTAATGTCTTCCGCCTTTTCAAGACCTTTTTCTACCTGACCTTCACCCTCACGCTTGAGTTCATTTGCCTTGTGGTAAAAATAATAAACCAGCGAATCTCCATGATGCTCCTTGATCACGTCGATAATCAGCGGGTTCAACTTATGCTTCACCGCGAGATCCACTCCATCCTTCACGTGAGCAATGATCACTAATGCAGACATCGTGGGAGTGATCGTATCATGCGGATTTTCGTCACCTTGGTTCTCGATGAAATACAAAGGTTTCTTCAATTTCCCGATGTCATGGAAGTAAGCACTGACTCGGCACATGGGGGCATTGGCACCGATGCTCTCAGCGGCGGCCTCCGCCAGTGATGCCACTACTAAGCTATGATGGAATGTACCGGGCGCTTCCAGTTGAAGCCGTTTCATGAGCTTGTGATTCAGGTCACTGAGCTCTAGCCAGCTAATATCCGTTGTGACCCCGAAAATGCTTTCCAGCACAGGAAGAAGCCCACTAACGATCATCGCAATGAGCAAACTCACACCGAGCGCACAGCCGCATCTCTGTCCCAGATCTGCCCAACCATCTTTATTCTGAGGTGTTTCTATCAGACCATAAGCCACTGCTAAAACCAGAATAACCACACCAGCATAGACACCAGCACGGAGCAGAGATCCTCTACGCCTCACACTTTTTGTTAGATAGACCACCATCATCCCACAGAAGAGACTCATCACCGCATAGTGGATCAGAAATTCTTGCGGAACGATGAGTAGTCCGCTGAGCGTGACTGCAACAGTGGAAAAGATTCCTCCCTGCCTGTTGAGTAAAACAGAGGTGATCATCGGAGCTAATGCGTAGGGTAATGCGATGAGAGCGCAGTCCGATCCTTTAAAAATAATCCCCACTATATGGATCACCAGTAGATGAAGTGAAATAGAGCCAAACATGAGAACGACTCTCACATTGCGCGGCTTGTGCGAATGCTGAATCTCGAACACAGCGATCACAGCGAAACAGATCGAAATCTGTAGGAAAGCAACAGTTCCATACTCACTCACATAACTAAACGAATTCCGCATTACTAGGATCGTCCCCAGAAATGTGAACAGCAGATAGAGCAGAGCTCTCACTCCGAAGCTCCTATCCATTGACCCGGTCAATGAACCTTGCTCATACGTTCTTCTTTTTTTGCCCGAAGACATGCCTTGTTGGGCGAGCTTCCAGCGCTTGATTGCATCTATAAATCCCACTTGATAGAATTTTGTTGGTTAATTACTCATACTAGCAGACCTGTATCTGCTGTCATTAGTGGGAATTATCTAGACCGTTTTCACTAAAATAGCAACAAATCTATTTTTCCAGAGAGTTCGCTCATCCCAGCTCAACATCTGGCTACCAGTCAGCATTACTCCCACGCGTATCAATATGCGTGAATGATCTGTATCTGCCCACTCCACCTTTGAAATTACCTTCAGCACGCATTTTTCTAACTACTGAAGACACTGTGTATGCCGAAACCCCATCAAACTGAACATCAACCGCTCTATTCTGAAGGTGCTGAGACTGAGATCTCCCTCTCACAGCTCGGTTGTAGGTAGGGCTTCTATAAACAGATACAAGTGCTTTGGGGGCAGCGCGCATTCTAGATGAAAGCGTATCGATCACTCTTAGTGTGGCCGCAATATTCCTCCACATATAGCGTGGAGGAAGGCTGTTTCCCCTTCTCCCTCTGGTCTTAAAATGTGGGTACAGCACCATATATGGCGAAACATTCTTGAGTTTCAGCGCCTTAATATAGTTAGCGTAACGCAGTACATCTAGCCCTTTCGCATCTACCCATGATTTCGGTATTCCTTCCACTGACTTAGTGCTATAGAATAACCCTGCTTTAACCTCTCTAACACTAAAAACAGCACCACATGCAGCAGCAGAAATCCATCCTAAGAAACGACGACGACCGACCAATCCCAGATTGCTATCCCCCGTATTTGTCTGTAACTCATTATGCATCGACGGCAGGTTGTGGCTTTTCTTTCTTTTTGACCAGAGAAAATTGAAAGAAGTCGCTATTTAGCATCGTTTATAAACAAAATATCTCTTTCATTATGAGTTTTTCAACAAATGCTAGCTAGCATCTGCCATATCACGATAGGCTCAGTGTCATTACTTACTTAACTTATCCAAAATATTTTGCACTAATGGCGGGCCATGATAAATAAATCCCGTGTATAGCTGCACTAATTTCGCGCCTGCTGCAAATTTCTCCTCTGCATCATCCGCGCACATGATTCCCCCCACCCCAATGATCGGCACGCGCTCGCCCAGATGGTGATGAAATGCAGCGATCACCTCAGTAGATCTCGCCGTCACTGGAGCACCAGACAACCCACCTGCTTGAGTCGCATTTGGCTTACCTTTTACCGCTTCTCTATCAATCGTAGTATTTGTAGCAACCAGCCCTTCTAGCCCACCATCAATAAATACTTTACTCAGATCTGCTATCTGTTCCTCGCCCATATCTGGCGCCACCTTCAGAGCGATCGGCATTTTCACCCCGGTATCTGCCATCAATTTTTCCTGCTCACGTTTCAGTGCATCTAACAGTCTCGCGGTATCATCCGCCGCCTGTAAGTCTCTTAAACCTGGAGTGTTTGGGGATGAAATATTCACCGTCACATAGTCCGCCACTCCCCAGCAGCCTCGCAGTGCTTTGATGTAGTCACTCACCGCATCCTCATTGGGAGTCAGCTTATTTTTACCGATGTTAAATCCTACGATCCCGCCATTTTTCTTATAAGTCCGAGCAGACTTCACATTCTCTACCCCTTTCTCCAAGCCGCAGTTATTAAATCCCATTCGATTAATAATAGCCTCGTCCTCGATAAGCCTAAACAACCTCGGAGTTGGATTCCCCGCCTGTGGAAGCGGAGTGATCGTCCCTATCTCTATGAATCCAAAGCCCAATCTCCCAAGCGCATCTATCGTATCTCCATCCTTATCCAGCCCAGCTGCCAATCCTACAGGATTCGGAAATGTCAGCCCCATGCACTCTACTGGCTGCGTCATTTCTGGCTTCTTCGTCAGAAATTTCAACACCCAAAGCTTCTCAGCCTGTCTCAACATCCCCATACTCACATGATGCGCCCGCTCAGCATCCAGCTTAAAAAGCATCCCCTTCGCTAACTTATATTGCCATTCCTTCATCCAATACAAACTTGATTCCTCTTACCCGCTGCGTCAAGCCAACATCTCCCATTATGATAACTAACATCACTAAAAACAATTGGACTCTGTCATCCAAGAACCATAAACTTCCGCTAATGAAAAAGTTTCTCATCCAGCTCCTCGTCATCGTAACCATCGTCTCTGCAGTGCTATTCATGAACCCTAAAATGCTGTCCCAGCAGCTCGGCTCTGAACAAATCATCAGCGCCGAGCCTCCGATCATCCTCGTGCATGGATTTAATCAGAGCTCTAACTTCTGGAGCGACATTCACCTTATCACCTCACTCGAAGCACAAGGCACCATCAATATGGGAAGCTTTCGTTCGTCTCAAGACAGCGAAAATAATGAAATCCAACTCAGAGATCCCAAGCACATCACCCAGGGCCAAGCCGCCCTCTACACCCTCTCTCTGCCAGAAAAGGGCACCAAGGACATCCGTGACTCAGCCATCCTGTTAGAGAAAACCATCGCCTATATCATCGACAGACACCGCTGTGAGAAGGTTCGTCTCATTTCATTCAGCGCCGGCGGGATCGTTTGTCGCGAATACATTACCAAGCACCCTGAGCAGCTCCACATCGCCTCACTCACTACTGTCTCCTCTCCCCACCTCGGCAGCGAGCACGCCTGGCTCTGTGTCAGCTATCACAATCTCAGATCCATACTCACCGCAATGCAATCGGACACCAGTGGGAATTTCGTCTCGAAAAGCGCCAGAGTCACCACCGCTTACACACTGGATAAATTAGCCGACCAGATCGAGAAACTAGCTAATGACGCTGGTATCGACATCAATTCCCAGTGCGCCCTCATGCTCGCCGAGCCAGAAAATGGTAACTACTTAGACCAGCTCGCAAAGGCACACCATCCGACCGATATCCATTACCACTGCATCATCACCGAGGAAAACATCCTCAACTACAACTGGCAGAAATTAAAAAAAGACTTTAGCTTCATCCAGTCTGGTAACTTCACCAACACCGCCATCGCAGACAACCTCCTCGACCTCGCTCGCAATGGAATCGGAAAGCTGGATAAAATCTCATCGCAATCTTCATCACTCAAATTCCGTGGCGACGGCGTAGTCTCCAAGCACAGCCAAGACCTCAACAACATCGCCGCCTTTAAAACCAACCCACTCCTCAGTGCCACCTGCACGCACCTAGAGTCCGACCACGGCAACTCCGCCATCAAGACCACTATAGTTTCGCACCTGTCAACGATAGGTGATTAAGGCAGAATGAAAGGTGATATTTTCTTCATGTTTGTAATTGCGATGTTCATTATTTTTGGATAAGAAGTTGCCGTCTATTAAAATAAGACCCTGTCTACTATGGAACTTGCATTACAAAATATTATTTCGCCCGTTGTCCTATGTTTCCTATTAGGCATCGTGGCTCGCTGGGTGAAGAGTGACTTCAAATTACCAGATGCAGTTTATCAGAGTTTATCCATCTACCTATTACTCGCAATCGGCCTTAAAGGAGGTATTGCCGTTTCCGAGACACCGATCAACGAGCTGCTCTTACCTGCCGCCATCACTCTCCTGCTCGGCCTGCTGACTCCCCTCTCGGCTTTTATCGTGATGAGGAAATTTGGCGGACTAAGTAAAACAGACGCCGCTGCCACAGCGGCACATTATGGCTCGGTATCAGCCGTCACATTTCTAGCAGCTATCGAGGCTGCTAAGCTAGCAGGGCTAGAATCTGAGGGCTTCATGGCAGCACTGATGGCTCTCCTCGAGATCCCAGGAATTATCGTGGGACTTGTCTTAGCACGTGGAAAAGGGAGCGGAAGTCTCGGCTCAGCGATCCATGATGTGGTCACAGGCAAGAGTATTTTCCTGCTCATTGGAGGCCTCGTCATCGGTACAGTCTGCGGTACTGAAAAGATAGATGGTGTGGCTCCCTTCTTTATCGATCCATTTAAAGGCGTACTCTGCCTATTCTTACTAGAACTAGGCACTGTGGCCGCTAGTCGCATGAGAGATATGTCACAAGCGGGCTGGAAACTCATCTTCCTAGGATGCGCCATCCCCGTTGTCCATGGAACCCTGGGAACTGCCGCAGGCACCCTCGTAGGAATGACTACAGGCGATGCCGCGATCCTTGGAGCAATGGTAGGAAGTGCATCCTATATCGCCGCTCCAGCTGCAGTGAGGATAGCGCTGCCAGAAGCTAGCCCCGGTATCTATCTTACTCTTGCTCTTGGCGTCACTTTCCCGTTTAATCTCATTTTGGGAATTCCGCTCTACATGAAGACCGCTGAATTCTTATCTCAACTGTAACTATGAATATCCCACTAAAAAAAGTCACCATCATTACCGAAAACATCCTCAAAGAAGGCATCATCGCAATCATCCGCGAAGAAGGCGGTACTGGACACACCATAACAGCCTGTGAAGGCGAAGGATCCAAAGGTATTCACGCCTCAGACTGGGAAGGGCGTAACGTTCAAATCGATACCATCGCCAATGATGAGACGGCCAATAAAATACTGACTGCAGTCAGCGAAAAATACATGAAAAACTACGCCCTGATCGCCTACATGTCCGACGTGGAAGTGGTCCGAGAAGACAAATTCTCTCCCCATTCATCAGATAAAAATTAACACAATCACTCAATCACTCACCCATCTATTTCATTATGAACACACAAGCACCAAAAGTAGGTATCATCATGGGCAGTCTGTCAGACTGGCCCACTCTAGAGCACTCTGCAAAAATGTTATCGCAACTCGGCATCTCCTGGGAAGCCAAGGTCGTCAGCGCACACCGCACACCCAAGCTACTCTACAGCTACGCTGAAACAGCGGCAGAGCGCGGTATCCAGTGCATCATCGCAGGTGCCGGTGGAGCCGCTCACCTTCCTGGGATGGCAGCAGCAATCACTCCGCTACCAGTGCTCGCTGTACCGGTGAAATCTAGCACCCTGAATGGCGTGGACTCCCTACTGTCCATCGTCCAGATGCCCGCTGGCATCCCTACTGCGACCTTCGCCATCGGAAAGGCGGGAGCCACTAATGCCGCACTCTTTGCCGCTGCCATCTTCGCCGCTACTGGCGATGAAGCTATTGCCAAAAATCTCAATGAATTCCGCGCCAACCAGACAACAACGATCATGGCGGGCACGCTACCCCAGATGGCAGATATCGAAGATCAATCAGCCCAACAGAAGTAAAACTATGGATCACGAAACTTGCATTGGAGTTCTCGGCGGCGGTCAGCTCGGCAGAATGATGGCGTTCGACGCCCGCAGAATGGGCTACCGTGTCATCATGTGGACCGGTGGAGATGATTCCGGCGCGGCACGCCTCGCGGACCACACCCTCACAGATACATTTGACTCAGAGTCTGCCTTTTTAGAGTTCACCAACACCGCGCAACTTGCCACGGTGGAATTTGAAAATATCCCCAGTGAACTGATTCACCGCGTCGGAACCAAGATCCCAGTCATGCCTTCCACCAAGGCCGTGAGCATCTGCCAAGACCGCGAAAAAGAGAAAAAATTCCTGCGATCGCATCAGATCCCCACCACTGATTTCGAGATCGTGCATGACGCTGAGTCACTACAGATCGCGCTCGAAAAAATCCCTGGTGATGTCATTTTAAAAACACTCAGAGACGGCTATGACGGCAAAGGTCAACTACTCATAAAAGACGATGACACCCGACGAACTGCTGCGGAAATATGGGCTGATTTCGGAAATCATGACGTCATCGTTGAGAAAAAAATTCAGCTGAAATCCGAACTCTCAGTCATCTGCGCTCGTGGACAAGATGGTGAAACTATCGCCTACGATCCAGCGGAAAATGAACATCGTAACCACATCCTGGATATCTCCATCGTACCAGCGAGAATTTCCAAGGTACTAAGCGAGCAAGCTCAAGAAATCGCAAAAAAAATCACCCAAGCGCTCGATTATATTGGCGTGCTGGGCATCGAATTTTTCGTCGACCAAGATGACCAGCTCCTCATCAACGAAATCGCACCCCGGCCACACAACTCAGGCCACCACACCATCGATGCCTGCGAAACATCACAGTTTGAGCAGCAAGTCCGCGCTATCTGCCGACTCCCACTCGGCAGCACGCGTCTCATCCAGCCAGCCGTCATGCTAAATTTACTAGGAGACATCTGGCCCTCACCCACCACCCTACCAGACTGGTCCGCCATTCACAAAATCCCCGGCGCCAAACTCCACCTCTACGGAAAAAGCCACGCTAAACCCGGCCGCAAGATGGGCCACGTCACCTGCACCGCATCCACCCTAGAAGAAGCACTCGCAAATGTGGCCACCATCAAGAAGATCTACGGCATCTCAGGATAGCAGCCTATTATTTCTATGAAACGAACCACCATCATCAGCTACCTCACAATCTTGTTCGCCTTCGCTCTATGCCAAGCCAGCGCCGCCGACAAGGCACAAAACAAAACCTGGACCGATCCCGATACTGCGCTCAAAGAAGATCCAGATTTTTCGATCCAAGGAGAATATAGAGTCACTAAAGGCTCCACTATTGCCGGTGTCCAAGTCGTAGCCCTAGGCAATGGTAAGTTTCACGCCTATCTCCTCCAAGATGGACTACCTGGACAGGGATGGACACCAGAGAAAACACGTATTCTTCTAGAAGGAGCTCGCAAGGGCGATAAAACCACCTTCGCCTCTGTAGATAAAAAAATCACCGCTAGTATCGAAGGCACTAAAATGCACCTAACCAACGTTGATGAAAAAAAATTATCCCTAACGCGGGTTAACCGCCTCAGCCCCACCATAGGAGCCAAGCCACCCGTGGGAGCTATCGTCCTCTTTGATGGCACCACCGCAGAGCACTGGGAAAAAGGTAAGTTAGTGAACGGCAATCTCCTTGCCGCCGGCTGCACCAGCAAGCAAACGTTTAAAGGATACACGCTTCACCTTGAATTTCGCACCCCCTTCAAACCTCATGCTTTAGGTCAGAAACGTGGGAACAGTGGCATCTATCATAGTGGTCGATGGGAAACCCAGATACTCGACTCCTTTGGTCTCGATGGAAAAGACAACGAATGCGGGGGCATCTACTCGGTCTCCGCACCACGTCTCAATATGTGCCTTCCCCCACTCAGCTGGCAAACTTACGATGTTGTTCTCACTGCAGCGAAATTTGACGCCGAAGGAAACCGCACTGACTGGCCGAGGATCACGGTAAAGCTAAATGGCGTCTTGGTGCACGATGATCTGGAGCTTAAGAAAGACAACACTGCTTCAGCCCCAGCTAAAGGACCACTCAAGGACACCGAAGGACCTATCTTCATTCAAGACCACGGCAACCCAGTAGTATTCCGTAACATCTGGGTCATCCCTGAGTAAAAAAATACTAACTAATCCATTTCTCTTTCTTCTTCAGAACCTCATCGAACTTCTTGAGAAGCTGAAAGTAGTGTCAGCAGAGCGCATGTGATGAGCAGGGCATTGGTTATAACTGGGTAAATTCTTCATAGGATGCACAATACCGATTTTCTAGAAATAGATATGGAACCTTTCTTCTGCATCAGATCTTGGAGCCCTGAGTTATTTTACTTGTGTCTATAATCATTCAAGTGCTAATGTAATAAACATATGAAAAGGTATCTCACGCTAATTTTGACCCTCGCTCTCTCCTCACTTTCACTATCATTACACGCTCAAGAGGATATAGATAATATCAAGAAATGGTATAGCGAAGCGGAGGCTAATAAAACATTGAAAACCACCACGATCTCTCTACTAAAGGACGGCGGTGTCATGAAGCTGAAACGCTTCGTAGATACGAGGGGGAATGTAGTCAAAATAGAGCTAACCTCAGGTGGTTCACATGGTTCAATTAATGATATTTATTACTACAAAGACGGTCTCTTGTTTTTTGTTTTAAGGACTGAATTCGATTGGAGATTTTCAGACAAGAGGGACAAGGACGGGAATCAAATGACGATCGATTCTGCACTTCAAACCCGAATGTATCTTAATCGAACTAAAATCCTTCGCTTGCTAGAAAAGAGTGTCTCTACAGAAGATGCGGAAGCGGTAGTAGGCATACTGGCTAAGGCACAAAACAAAGCCGCTAAGGTTAATGAATCGCACACTTGGATCATGAACCTGGCTTATGCCGCTCAGTTTGTGTCTTCCGAAGCCGAGCTAGATGCACTCTCTAAATTAGGGATATAATCTTGTTACATAACGCTGCCCCTATCCACCTGAAAGGGGAATTCTGTGCCATTCATTCTGTATTAAAATTAATCGTTCAATTTTATTACATAGTTGTCGTTTGTCTAAAAAATTTGCTATTAATACCTAATTGTATAACGAATCAATCGATAACAATTAAAATAAATCAAAAGAAAACAGCCGTCTGCCTATTGAGTCTGTTGGGTCTGTTTCTCACTCAATTCAACGTTGACGCTTCTATCGTCCAACTTAACTCCGAAAGGTCTTATCGCCTCCTAACCAAGACTACGATCGCCAACACCGGGATTACTGCAGATCTTGGATTTAATTCTGCTGGCGCTTTGAGCGGATTTAGCGAAATGGGGGCAGGACAGTCATACGGAAATACGAATGTAAACTATGATGTGACAAAGTTAGCCATGCCAGATGCGCAACTGTCATACGATGCCCTCGCGGCATTCTCGTATACTCTCGATCTGACAGGACTGGAGCTTGCCAGGACGCTAAATCCGGGCATCTATAATTTTGATGTGACCGCTGCCCTGAAAGGGGATCTTACCAAAGATAGGGAAAGGGATTACGCATTCCAAATCAGAACTACTCTTGGCACCATTGCGACTTCGAGGATTGTATTGACCAATGGAGCCAGTAAAGAGAATATCTTTTTCAATATAAATGAAGCTACGGCCATTGCCGCTGCTAAAGAGCTCTTCGGGACGTTCATTGGCCAAATCGCAATAACCTCCGGTGCCGGTATAAATATAGCGGAGCGCTTTATCTTACTTAAAGGTAGGATCCAATAGATAGCAATACCGTCATGCCGCTGGATGAACTTCCTGCCAACAATGTGCTAGAGACTACAAGTTCATTATTGTCATGCATCAGAGGATTGACGCTATTAGCTAGAAGAAGCAATAGTGAACTTTAGGAGGGGTGATCATTGTGCCTCGCGTTTTAGGAGAGACGTCTATAAATATCAACCAGAGACAAAATCAGCAGCTAGAGCCCCTCTCTATTCTGATAGAACAAACTTCATTATCCCGTAATCAAAAGACAAACAAATCGCTCACATGACCTCACTTAATATCCAACGCTCTCTATCCTTACTCCTCCTGGCTCTCACCAGCACTAGCCTTATCGCCATCGAGGAAAATAATCGTGATCGCTGGGAAAAGCCCACGAAGAAGGGCCCAGACAAAGAAGTTCCCGGCTACCTGATCAATCTTGGCCCCACTGGTGCTAGGGCTACCATGGAAAGTAAGTCATTCACCGTGAAATACCTTTTCGAGGATAGCCCGGCAGCCAGGAAGCTCCAACTCGATGATGTGATCACCGGTGTCAATGGTAGCCCCTTCGAAGTGGAGCACCAGTTTGGCCACCACATGACTCGGATGAAAATGTTTCCAAACGTAGGCTACGAGGGTCCGCTGATGGATTTCGGAAATGCGATCGAAGACGCCGAGGGTAAGGACGGCAAGCTGGTCTTATCTGTTAATCGTAAAGGAAAAGAAATCGATGTAGTGATCCAGTTAAAAGCGATTGGGCGTTTCTCTGACACCTATCCTTATGATTGCAAAAAATCTGTACTTCTAGCCAAGGGCGCGACTGAGTATCTTACTACCAGCACGTTCATCAATCGTGAACAATGCCATGCTAAGTGCATGAGCGGACTCGCTTTACTCGCCGCTGGAAAAATAGAGGAAGCGAAGAAAGTAGTTTACTCATGGAACACCATTCCGGAGTTCGGCATCTGGGTATGGCCAGCCTCATATCAGAGCATCCTACTTTCCGAATACTACCTCATGACTAAGGACGAGAAAGTCCTCCCCACAATCCAAGGTCTCGTTGACGTTCTCGAAAGAGGACAGGTGCCGGATATGGCGGACTACAAAGATCGCACCCATGGTAAGATGGGAAATGTCGGCCACAAATTCCGCACCGGCGGATTCGGCCATAATACCAAGGTCGGCGGCTACGGCACCATGACGATCACCACTGCGCTCGCAGTAACCGCATTTGAACTTGCCAAGGACTGTGGTGCTGAAGTTGATCAGAAGAAAATCGACCTAGCACTCAACTACCTCAGGAAGAGTACCACCAAGGAAGGCTACATCGGCTATCACACTCATAAAGGTAGTTACGCCGCCGCAGGTAGACAAGGGATCGCTATCGTCGCCCACAAACTAGCAGGTGACACTCAGGTAAATAACGACTACATCAAGCTAGCCTCACAAGGCCTCAGTAAATCCAAGAAATACCTCAATGACGCCCACGCCGACAGCGTGCTCTCCGTCTGCTGGGGACTAATAGGCGCAAACGTTTCTGGAGATAATAAAGCCCTCCGCGACATGATGGATTACAACAAATCTTGGCTAAATATGGCACGCTGCCATGACGGCTCATTCGTAGCACTACCTGGCCGCGACATGTATGATAAAGGTTACTACATGTCCTCCCGCCTCCACCTCACCGGCACCATGGCACTCGTCTTATCAATGGAAACACCGCAGCTGAAAATCCAAGGAAAGTAAGCTGTGACGGTAAGGCTCTGACTAAGCATAGTTTTAAAAGACCTTTAATAAAAAGAAGCTTAATTATTTTCCAAATTCTGTTATGTGGTAATTACATAGACTAGCCTCTTCTAACCACATCAAACAAAGGCTTACAGATCCATTATTTTTGGGTGGGTAATGATCCTGGCCATTTCGCTTTAGCTTTGACTACTGCCTTACTATCTGGGAATTTTTTCATCAACGTAGCGAGATACTTTTTAAACCCTGCGGTATCGTTTTTAGCATGACTCTTTTCTGCACGGACATAGTAGGCATCCGCGCTTATTTCATCTTTGAGTGACTGATCACTTTCCACCAGCGCAATATGTGCTGTGGCGTCAGTTGCAAACTCACCATAAACTGAGACTAGCTTTTTATAGAGCATGTAAGCCTGGTATAAACTTCCGTCATCTAGTAAATCTTTAGCTTTCCTAGAATGCTCATCCTTTTGGCTCACTAATTTATCATATTCATCTTGGGCACCAGCCACGTTGTAGGCGATTGCGCGTTGATAATACCTTGCTGCCTCGGCGTATTTCTTAGTTGAATTAAGCCGCTGGGCTTTGTCCAAATACTCTTTAGCCATCAATTTTAAAGGAATATCCATCTGAATAATCGCCTTTTCATACCACTCAGCAGGGATACGAGCGTGCCCTAATCCAGGCACCTGATAGTATTCTGCATTCTTGAATTTTTTGGAAAAAACCTTATCGTAAGTATATTTGATACTCTCTTGATTATAATCCTTATCTCCTGTCATCAAAGCATAACGTCCCTCTTTTTTCATCAGTGCCAGTCGTTTACTAGGTATCGTTTTTTTCCACTTTGTAGCCCTATAGCTATTTCCACTCAAAGGGACATCCTCCCAACATTCTACCGCAATACAAAAGATCCCACCTTTGAACAGCTCTGGAAAACTAAAAGCAGCCAGTGATGACGCTCTCGCTCCGCCACTATTACCAGATATGTAAACTCGATTAGGGTCGATGTTGTAAAGCTCCATCATATTAGCTCTAGTATCCTTTGCCATATTGACCCGTAAATTAGTAAACACATTATTCCCTCCTTTATTAGCGCCAGCCCAGATAAGCTTATGCTTCTTCATGAGCGCCTTATACGAATCAGGTATCTTACCACTTTGACTACTGTTTATCCATATGATGAGCCCATAAGGCACCTCTTTATCATAGTCATCGGGAACAAACACTTCACTGGTTATATCCTTTATTTCATAATAACTAAGTTCACCGTCAGTATTATTCTTCGACTCCCACCCCATACGATTAACAAATTCTATGTGCCCACCTGACCCGTCGTCGATCTTGCTCATTCCTTGTAATTCATAAGAACCTTTCTTGTGTTTTTCAGCTGCTTCTACTCCAGTGAAAAACAACAACACTAATACAATTGCATAACGAGTTAACATACTTCTTAGTTAGAGTAAGCCGTCAAAATGTCAAGAATTTTGGAATGTACACCACAGCATTTCAAATTCTCAATCTGTGAAGAATACTGGTATTTGCTAAATAGTTATCCACCTGCTATAAAAACATCTTAGCTATGAAATCTCTGCTCCTTTTCCTGCTCGTCGCTCCGTTTCTCTCTGCTCACACCTTCGAAGTTAGCTACACTGTGCCAACTGAGAAGCCTATCTATACTCCTCGGGTTTATATCGCCATCAGTCAGGGATTTCGCTCGCCCAGGGCGAAGATGGCTGACTGGACGAAGCAGCCGATACTTTTTGTGGTAGATGACCATGACCGCGATGGCAAAGTCACGATTGATGAGGAGTCTATTGCTACGATAAAACATAAAGATGTAGAAGGTCGCTACAAAGTGCAAGCCGTTGTTAGAATTCAGCCTGACTGGTTTCTTCCCGGTAGTGGAGTGGGTGATCTCTACAGTGAGACCCAGCGCGTGGAGTTCATCAAAGGTGAGAAACAAAACCTTACCTTTATTGCTGACACGGCTATTCCTGCGCCGGAGTTTAGAAATGAAGGGCCTATTCAGGATCACTATTTCAAAAGTGATCTACTGAGTAAATTCCACAAGCGAGACTTCAGGCTCCGCTACTCGGTGATCCTGCCAGAGGGTTGGGATAAGACCAAAAAATACCCCGTTATCATCTATGTCGCGGCTTTCAGTGCGGTCCACCATACTTCTACTGAGCGTATCCAGTGGAGCTTCGGCGAGAAAGGCAAACAGGCGATCATCGTCATCGCGGATGCGAACTGCCGCTGGGGGCATTCTGTGTTTGCGAACTCTGCGGTGAATGGTCCCTGGGCCAATGCCCTCACTCACGAGCTTATACCGCATATCGACAATAAATACGGGGGCGCAGGGCCAGCGCACCGCTACATCACGGGCGTTTCATCCGGTGGCTGGACGGCCGCCTGGTCGATAGTGAATCATCCAGAGGCGTATGCGGAAGCTTGGCCAGTTTCGCCAGATCCAGTTGACTTTGGCATGTTTCAGGAGCTAAATCTGATCGATAAGAAGCAAGATAATGTATTCACCACCACTGAGAAGGCTGAGCAAGTAGAACGCTGCATCAGCCTGCCGAAGTATGGCTGGACATACCAGGATATGGCCACTTACGAACACGCGCTTGGACCAGGTGGTCAGTTACGCTCATTCGACGCTGTATTTTCGCCAAAACTCAATCCAGACGGCAACCCAGATCGCTGGTATAACCACAAAAATGGTGCCGTAGATATGAAAGTCACTGACTCATGGAAACCATTTGATATTTCGCGTAAACTGGAGGAAAACTGGCAGGAACTAGGCCCTAAAGTGAACGGTAAAATGCATTTCGCAATCCACCAGCAAGATATCTTCCATCTGGATCATGCGATGCGTCTATTAGAAGCTAAATGTAAGAAACTAGGGAGCGACGCCACCTTCACCTACTTCGAAGGTATCGGCCACCACATGCCTGCAGAACATGCGGAGAAAATGATGGACTCGGTGTTGAAACGATGGAACGAGAAGTAATACCATTTGATCAGTGATAGTGGTTTGCTCTTTCCCCAGTCAGCTTTGCTGCACTTTCTAATCATCCCATCAAACGATCAATCCAGTATAACGGTGAGGATGGTATTATACCATTTGAACCGTGATAGTGGTTTGATAGAAAAACAAAATAGTGAGAGTAACAAGGCAGGAGGAAGGAGCATAGCGGGCTATGCAACTGACGACTAACGCCGCTAATCTTGCTATAT
>TARA_B110000879_G_C11184113_1_pt1 | contig 20151 bp, 21 predicted proteins | sample TARA_B110000879 | Tara Oceans TARA_B110000879 (sample SAMEA4398094) | marine metagenome | biome: Polar Biome; feature: [SRF] surface water layer (ENVO:00010504); material: water (ENVO:00002006), including particulate matter (ENVO:01000060) such as... | depth 5 m
GAATTTTTTCGTTTATAGGTGTGATATTTTTTTTCTGAGAAGCTATGAGGTGTACCTATTTAGATGAATTGAAAAGATTTATAAACATTAAGAAATAGATATAAGATTATTTGAAATTGCTGTTTGTTTAATGTTAATCATTATTTGGAAATGATTTTATACTAATTAACCTAATACGCAATAGAATTGTATCTAGGGTTGAAGAATTGAGTGATTCCAATTATTGCCATTTTTTTCGTATGCATCTCTTTTATTAAGTCTCGAGCTGTGGCCTACCCAGAATTCAAAATAGTAAGGTATAAATGAATAGCCGCCCCAATAATCAGGGCATTTTTTTAAATTTTGATTTTCTTTTGTATTTTTATAATCTAGAGTTACCTGCTCATAGGAATGTATTGCTTGTGATTGATTGGAGCTAATAGCTAATGCATTTTTATCTATGGATCTATTTTTAAAGTATTCATGGTTGTAATCTATGGATGTTTTTTGAATTTTAGCTTTCATCCTTATTTGTACGTTGATAGATGGCCAATATAATAAAGCGCCAATTTGATTATTGGAATTAAAGGCAATAGATTTTGGGGAGTTATAATTACTAAAAAAAATAAATTTACAGTTATCAATAATCTTTAAATTAACAAACCTTGAGTCAACCTCCTTTTGCTGTAAGTTATATGATGAAATGACTATTGCCTCAATATTTCTTTGACCTGCATCTAAAGCTTTAAAATATTTTTCTTTAAAAATTAAATATGGAATTTCTTTATGTGTGTTATTAAATTCAATCATTTATTAAAAATATAATGGGTTACTCTATATAGTTTAGGGCTTGTTTTAATTCTTCGGGTGGCTCTGGCAAGCTCCTGAAGATCTTCCATGCCATCTTTGTGGTTGGAAAAAGAACTGCTAACACCGTCATAAAGATTGCAAGGAAATAAATATATAACCCTTTATTTAAAACAAACCACTCTTCTAGAGAACCTTTGTATGGAGCGATAACCTTGTCATAAAAATCGATAGAGGCAGTGGCCCCATCCATAATTTCTTCTTCACCGCGAAAAATAATAGAGCCCACCCCTGAAAGGCCAGGCCTTACCTGCATTATAATTCCCTGTGTATTTAAAGAATATGAACTAAAAGTTTGTGAAGTAAGTGGTCGCGGACCAATAACGCTCATATCTCCAAGAAATATATTTAATAATTGAGGTAATTCATTGATCTTCGTTTTTCTTAAAAATTTTCCAGCAGGTAGAACACGAGGATCTTCTTTCATAGTAACAGTCCCTGTTCCAATGTTCGGACTATCCTTAAGCATGGTTGCAAATTTAAATAGTTGAAATACCTTTCCATCCAAGCCAATACGTTCTTGCAAAAAGAAAACCTCACCCTCGCCTGAAAATTTTAAAATTAAAATAATTGGAACTATCAAGGGACACAGGACAAATAGTGCCAGACTAGAAAAGATAATATCAAAGAAACGCTCCATAATTACATCCTCTGATCTAAATATTTTCCAGTTTCTTTGTGACTGAAATCAGGTAATAGACTAAAATATAATTCAACAATTTCTTTTTTATTCCAAATGCCCTTCGCCCTAAGTTCATTTATTCCATCTATAAATTTATTTAATTTTAATTCATCAAACTCAGGTTTATTTTGAATGACTCCAATAGTTTTAAAACGACTCATATCTAAATTTTCGTTATCAGTAAAAAACTCTTCAAAATCTTTTTCGCCAGTAGTATCTGACTTGAAAAAATAGCAAGGCCATTGCTTTTTAGCAATAAGCTCTTCAGCTCTGTTACGAGCCTCATCTTCAGATTCACACTCAAAAGGCTCATATCCTCTAGCTCGGAGATAGTGAGATGCTATATCAGAAAATGTAATTAAATGTAGTTTTTCACTTAATTTAGGGAAGAAAATATCTCTATTATTTCCGAGCAAGCCAGATAGCAAGCAAAGCTCACCTGACTCCTGAGGAGTAACAAAATAACGACGCACATCATTTGGAGCTGAGATGGGTTGATTTTTTGTAAACCTTTGATTAAAACCATGTAATAAAGAGCCATCAGAAAAAGCTACATTAGCGAAACGAGCCATGGATAAATGTTGGGTTAAGCTTTCACGCATTAGAAACATTTCCATGATTCGCTTACTTGCCCCCATCATATTCACAGGATTGGCAGCTTTATCAGTTGATACACAAAAGTAATTCTTTACACCCATTTTTTTTGCAAGATTTAATGTCTTAACTGTATTAAAGATATTCACCATTATCATACGCATTAATGTGAATGGGTCCTTTTCACTTCTTACATGTTTTAAAGCAGACAAATTAAATACATAATCATATGGGCCTTCTGTTTCAGTTAGCGCTTCAAATTCAATTGATCCACAATCTACAGCAAATGTTTTGAAATCTCCATCTCCATAGCCCACTGTACTTCGTAAATCCCTTACAAGCTCAACCATGTTATTTTCAGATATATCAACTATATGAAGAGCTTTTGGATTTCTTTTGAAGATTTCTTGGCAAACAGCATGCCCAATTGTTCCAGCTCCGCCTATGACTAAAAAACGTGAAGTTCGAACAATTTCTGATAATTCATATTTATGAGAATTCAAATCTTCTCTATATAAATCTTTTTCTCTGCCAATTAAATCTAAATAATTCATGATTTCCTCTTAATTATAACCTGTTGGGTTATTTAATTGCCATCTCCAAGCATCTCTGCACATATCATTTAAATCTTTTGAAGTGCTCCAGTCTAGAAATTTGTTTGCCTTATCCGCATTTGCATAGCATATATCAATATCCCCATCCCTTCTATCAGTGAAGATATATGGAATATTTTGAGATGTCACTTTTTTAAATGTTTCAACTAACTGAAGTACAGAATATCCTTTACCAGTACCTATATTAAGAAATAAATGATCTTTAACAGAATTAATATTTTCTAATGATCGTAAGTGCGCATCAGATAAATCTTGAATATGTATAAAATCTCTTATGCCAGTCCCGTCAGCAGTATTAAAGTCATTACCAAAAATTGACAGTCTTTCTAATTTTTTTGATGCAACTTGGCATATGAAAGGCATTATATTACTGGGAATACCTTTTGGGTCTTCTCCGATCAACCCTGATTTATGTGCCCCAACTGGATTAAAATACCGCAAAGTAATAATTTTCCATTCGTTATCAGACGTAAAAATATCAGACAAGAAGTCCTCAACTATTAACTTACTCCTTCCATATGGATTAAGAGGTTTTAAATGGGCTGTTTCAAATAAAGGTATTGCTTCAGGCACTCCATAAACTGTAGCTGATGAGCTAAAAACAAGTTTTTTGCAACCAAAAATTTTCATAGTATTGACTAAGTTTATTGTGCCAACTACATTATTTTCGTAGTACTTTTCTGGATTTAAAATAGACTCATTAACGGCTTTTAATCCTGCTAAATGTATTACAGCATCAATCGAGTGTTTTTTGAAGACATTCAAGAGAGCTCTTTTATCATTTATATCAATGTTATAGAAAAATGGCATATGGTTGGTAATTTTTAAGATTCTATCTAAAACTAGCTCAGATGAATTTGATAAATTATCCACTATGACCACATTATACCCTGCTTCAATTAGAGATATGCAGGTATGGGAACCGATATATCCAGCTCCTCCGGTTAATAATATATTCATATGATTATCTTATTTTATATATGATTTTTAGCAATGGGGAAGGTAAGGTTTTTGCAAAAAGAACAATTAAATTTAACAAAAGAAGGTGTCTAGGATAATTCAAGCTTAGGACTATTTTATTTCGAAGTTTATAGGTATCGAAATTGTGTTTAAACTCACTTCTTCTTCCTAGAAGATCATATGAAAGCCTAACTCTAACTAGAGGTTTTTTAATACAATAAAAAATACAGTTATTTTGAAACCCTGATAACCATAGCCACTGATCTTCATTTCTATTAGAGTTTTCATTATAAAGTCCAGATTTATTAAAAAAAGATTTTCTAAAAAGTGCCGTTACATGTGGAATAGCTGTTTTTTTAGAAAACTGTTTGAGAATTTTGCTATGATCGCCTGCATATGAGACGGCTCTTTCTTCACCATCATCAAAAAACTCGACTATATCTGACCCAGTAACGTCAACTTGCTGGTTTTTATCCATAAAATTGATTTGCTCCTTTAACCTGTCTGGAGAACAGATATCATCAGCATCCATTCTTGCAATATAAATATAGTTCAAGGGTAATACTATTCTAAGTAATTCATTCAGGGATGCCGCCAAGCCAATATTTTGAACTCTAATGCCTAAATATTTAATTTTTTTCTTCTCATGCTCCTTTTCAAGAAAACTCATTACGCTATGGGACAAACCCCCGTCGCACTGAAGATATATATCAAATGAAATATAAGTTTGTTTATAGAGACTTTCTAAAGAATCTTGCAGAAATACAAGCTTATCGTTTTTATATACAGACATTATGATCGCGCAATCATTGTTAAGCATTTTTATTTCCTCCATAAGTGTGCATATATTAACAATCCCCACATCCAAAAACTATTAACAAATCCAAAAAATGCTGGAGTACCAATCATAATTACTAATGAGCCAACTAATACATAACCCACAGGCTTAATGTAGGAATTTAAAAAACATTTTATGACAATCAGTATATAAAATAACAGAAATGTTAATAGTCCAACTAAGCCTGTCTCGAAGTAAAGCTGAACAAGAAAACTCTCAGCACTCCCTGTTAAAATTTTATAATCATAAAGGTTTTGAGCTGATGTATTCAAAACTCCAAGACCATGACCAAATAACTCTTGAAAGACTGACGATGGATAATTGAGAAAATTCATCCAAATCTGGAAGGTGCCGTATTCAGATAAAAAGAAAATACGCGTTCCTATCTGAGTGAATCTTTCTAAAGTTTCTATATCTAAATAGATTCTAAAAAAGTATAAGCATACTAAGCCTGAAATTAAATATAACCAAATTTTTAACTTAAAATTAATAATTGAAGAAAATAATGCAGCACTAATAAATAGTACAAAGGCTTTTGATCCGGTTAATATGCCAGCAAAAAAAATTAAACATTGATATAAAACATTAATAAAACTTGATTTTAAGTAAAAAAGTCTTAGTGTAAATATTGATGCAAGAAAAAGCCCAAGAGATTGAGGAGAGTTTATAAATGAGATTGCTCTTAATGTTACATTAGGGTTTATTATTCCATCAGAAGGAGCATATACGTCACTTTGAATCAGCCCAAATAGATTTGAAGAAATAAAGTATTGAAAGAATGCTCCAAATGCCATCAATATACCTATTTTACTAAAGTTTTCTAAGAGAAAATTGAAGATGTTTTCTGTATGCATCTTGTATTTGTTAAAAAAAATTGCCCAAAATAATGGTGCAAATAAATACTGTATCGAAGCAAAGAAAGGTGTAAGTGTATTGTTCCTAATAGAAATTTGAGAAAAAATTATTATTAAAAAGATGAAATAAAATATTAAAAATAAAATAAGAAAAAGATTGAATCTTCTTACTCTTAACTTTGGTGAAAAAAGATTAATTGCAACATACATATACCCCAGAAATATGGGTGTAAATGCTAATAAAGGGTTAATTAGTGATAAGGTAGTTCTAAAACATAGAAGATAGAAAACAGATATAAAAATAAATTTATCTATTTTTTTAATAATCACCTGATACTCAATGTTTAAAAATACAAAAAATTTATAAGCTGCTATAAAATTTTCTTAAAACAACTACAACTCTTTTCATTTGCTCAGTGCTTCCTATCGTGATCCTGACACAATTTTTTAGCTCTTTGTGACTTAAGTTGCGTATATAAATCTTATTGTTTTCAAGAAAGTCCAAAAGTTTATTTTTTATAAGGCCAACATCCATTAGGCAATAATTTCCGCCGTAATTATTGAATAGTTTTATTTGTTGTATTTTATTTAACTCATCTAAAAAATATTTTTTAGAAGCTTTAATCTCACTAATCTCAGAGTTAATTAGGTTAATATTCTTTAAGGCCGATAATGCAGCAACTTGTGAGATGCCAACAATATTTTTAGGATTTCTTATCTTAGATAAGATTTTAATATTTTCTTCATGAGATATTACATACCCCATTCTTAATGCTGCAAGCCCAAAAGCTTTTGAAAAAGTTCTTGTGATTAAAATATTCTTATATGAATCAGTTAAGGAAGCAGAGCTGACACCAAAAAATTCATAATACGCCTCATCAATTATAAATATTGAATTTGGGTGATTTATAAGTAGTTGCTCCACATCATCGATTTCAATGATTGTTCCAGTGGGATTGTTAGGATTGCATATATATACTAAATCAGGAGATTCATGCAATAAAAAATCTGAGAGATGGCTTGGTGATAAATTAAAATTATCTCTTGCTAAAAGATTAAAATGAACAACTTCAGCTCCACAACTTGCAGCGACTACTCTAAAATTATCATATGTAGGAGAAATCACAGCAACTTTCTTTCCTGGTGATAACAACCCTCTAAGAACGTACTCATGAACAGCGTCTGACCCTGAGAAATAATCTATATTAGTGCTGCCAATATCAGAATATTTAGCTATCTCTTCTCTGAGAACAACATTATTAATATCTGGATACCAATTCAATCTGCCATAATTCAAATAAGATTTCATATCATCTATTACGGGCTTTGGTGGATTTGCCGTTGCCTCATTCCAGTCAAGCTTGAGAATGTCTGGATCCATAAAATGATCCCACGCGCTATGAGATGAAACCTTGTATGGATCTAAATTAAGAACATGTTCATTCCAAAAACTTTTCATATCTTTACTCCGTTTAAAATCAATCTATATTATAGTTTAAAGTCTCAAGGGTTTTTTTCCAATCACCATCAAAAATAATATAGTTGATATTCAAAGATCTCACCAATGATATAAACCTTGTAGCAAGTTTTGGTTCAAAGCTTAAATAATCATACTTCATATCATCGATAAAAAGATCGGGATTCATTTTTTTTAATATTGGTATTTTTTTTTCATGGGACTCGACTAGTGTTAAAGAATCAACTATAAAGCCTTTATCTTTTAACCAGTAATATGTAGCATCATATTGATCTAGTGGTCTTGCTGAAAGCCAGTGTATTTCAAATTGATTAGACAAAGCTTTCATTGCTTCTACAGAATATTCTAAAACCTCGTCTTGCTTTACTGCCTCAGTAGAATTTCCATCATAATTGTATTCATTAGTTTCAAAGTTAAAATAATTCTTTATTCTTGCAAATTGATCTGCGACAGTATTGTCAATATCTGAAACTAAGATTTTCTTCATGTTAAGTTATTCCTATTTTGTGATTCTTACTGAAAGATAGCAAAGCTGCAATTCGAAGTAAAAACCAATCTTCATTTTTGCCAATATTCTTATTGTGAATTTTATCTTTTAAATAACTAATATTAAAATAATCACTCAAAAGCAAAGCTAGGTCAGTTTCAAGCAACTCCATATAGTAATCTTTTTTCATATAAATCGAATGATTATTATTAAATGCTAAGCTTTTTGTTGAATTAACGAGATAGTTGATCTCATCATTCATATTAATACCTGTTTCATTGCCTAACTGCTTTAAGACTTCCCAATATGGATTAGAATTATCATAATTATTACTTTCTATTATATTTCTTAAAAATTCCTGGTCATGTATAAGGCATATCCTTTGGCCACCTAATTCATTCATAATTAAGCTTTTATAATTCTGGCCACATACATTGCGATCAAAATGATAAAACTTTTCTAGAGCTCGTTCTTTATAGTAATTATTTATTGAGCCTAATATATTAAGCTTTGTTTCATTGATGAGTAAGTTTTCTACAAATATACTATCAGTAACTGAATTAGGTGTTGTGTATTTTTCAAGAAAGTCTTCAGGCCTATTCAATTTTTTTCTCATTATTTCAAAATGGGTACAATCTATGAAGTACTTTTTATTATGAACATGTCTTAAAGTTTTATGCATCTTATATAAGCTTGAAGCTCCAAGAGTTGTCATTCCTCCACATATTTTTGAAATTTCATCATAATCTAACTCATCCACATGAAGCTGTGATGTTTCAAGCTCTATATGTTTTGATTTTTTAAATATTAAATCATGCCTTTTTTTAGCAATTTTTATATCCTCAGAGTTATGATCTCCCATTGTGACTGTGTCAACTTTGTTATTAGTTGATTTTAAGGCCAACCCTCCTAGAAGAGAGTCATGGCCACTTGTCAGACCAAGGGTTGCTTTTTTAATATCAACAGATTTTAGTTTATAAGAAATAGAGTGTTTAAAAGTATCAATGATATCTTTGGTTCCTTTTGTATTTAAATCTTTAGAATCAAGAAATGAATCTTTGTAGATTTTTTTTAATGACATTTTATTCGATAATAAAATGCTTGACTTAGGCTCTAAGCAATTAATATCTTTATAAATAGTTTTTGAAAGAATAGAGTATCCAATAAGAAAGTATTCATATATTCTTGATGAATCGAGGGATATCTGTTTCTTACTGTACATTGCAAGAAAATTGATTGAGTTTGAAATAAGAACACTTTCGTCTTGATTCCATATAAATACTGGAAAACTTCCATAGGGGTCATTTCTAATTAAAATATCACTTCCTGATTTAGTAAGTTTTATATATTCTCCATCATAATAATCGTCTTTTATTAACTTTTCAGTGGAGTACCCAATCAAAAATTCAACCTGCTCACCAAAGTCAACTTTCTTTAGGCTATTATTAAGAAAAAGTAAAGATGCTCCATCTCTATAATCAACAAGAAAATGCTCGGTTTGTATAACCTTTTTAATCATTATCTCTTGAGGATTGATATAAGAATACATACAAGGCGATGCATAAAACAAACCCTATAAATCCATAAAAAATGATTGCATAAAACAAAAAATTAAAAATTATGCTTATAGAAATTATGAAGAAAAAAATTCCTGTATCAATAAACTCATATAAATATAATACTAAGTTTTTCTTCATGCTTTGATTTGATTGCTTTTTCATAAACCCATTAAGCTCTGAAAAATAGTTAGCCCTTAACAAAGCCATAACTTGATATTGATAATAAAAAATAGCACTAAATAAAAAAATAGTATTCTCTAACAAAGAAATATCATTATTTATGTTTATGTATATTCCTAGCCCTGAATAGAGGATCATTACATTTATTCTATCTAATGTAATATCAAAAAAAGCTCCAAAAGCAGAAGTTTTTCCAGTAATTCTAGCCACAACACCATCTGAACAATCAAATGCATAGCTAACTTGAAGTAATATCAAAAATGCTATTTGACTTGCGAGTCCATCAACAAATAAAAGAGAAAATACTGAAATCGATACTAAAAGCAATGTTAAAAAAGAGATAGTATTAGGCGTAATTCTATATCGCAAGAAAAAGAAAGTAAAAAACCTAGCTAAATTTTTTGAAATATATTTATGAAAGATAGTTGATGCTGGTTTTTCATGTTGGTTATATAGTTTTAAGTACTCTTCTTTGGTTAATATCATTTCTTGCTGCTAAATTTGTTAATAGATAAATCATCAATGTAGTCATTGATAACCCCTTTTTTAGTAATACCTTTAACATATACCCCTCGAGAAGCTATTATTTTTCTTAAATATCCCCCAAAAAGTCGTTTCGGTGACTTGAAGAATAGCAAAAATAATTTAAACATAGGTGTTGAGATTTTTACATTATGTTTTATGACCAGAGAGTTAATTACTCTTGCGCTTTCAACAATTCCATCGAGATCATTATTAATTGTGTCCACCTCACCATCAATCCTAATAATTTCAAGCTCACTTGAGTTTGATGTCATTGAGTAAAATTCTGAGATATTTGTTATTAGTTTAAAACCACTTACCCACCAATAATTAAGCTTCTTGTAAGCATTATTTCTATCAATAATGTAAGTGTCTTTACCAAGAATTTTTGCATCCACGCATAAAGTGCTGTAGTTTGTTATATATTTATTACAGGCTGCAAGCCACTTATAACCACTGTAGTCTTTGTGAATCAATACATTTTTTGGCATATCACCGTAAAGTTCTATAAATAGTTCTCTGTATTGGTCCTCAGAAACGTCTGGATGTGGTCTTAGAATAAAAATATCATCAAAACTTGAGTCTTTAGAAATTTGGTAAATCCAGTCAAATAAAACTTTAACTGCATCACTAGCATAGCTAATTTCCTCTCTTAAACCATCTTCTATTGCTCCATTATCAATGATTTCTTGTATCTTTTTTTCGTCAACAAAAAATAAGCCATCCGTTAGGGCTACAAAATACCATTCTTTTTTAATATCAATATTTAGAAATTTTGATATTTCATGTCGAGATTGGCCATTATCATTGCCATATTTTTTCTTCATAAGGGAGCTGTGAGGCCTTCCAGTTATGAAAATATTAGATTCTTTAATTGAGCGATCACCTGTAGATAAAATCTTTTTGAAATAATCACCCCAAACAAAATGCTTCTGTTTATTTATACTTGTTTCATGAGTTGGTTTTTTAAAATTCCCCCTCCATGAAGCTATGAATTGCTCGTAATTTAAATTTAAATAGCTAATATTATCCCCATAGACTTCATTAAATGACCAAGAAGCAGACCCTTTAGCAAAAGCAGTCGAGGGTGTGACAATTAATTTTGGCCTAAATTGGAGCAAGGAGTCTAAAACCCCATATATGATAGAGGATATTTCGACCTTGAGTTTGAATTCATTTTCAAGAACTGATCTTATTTCTAAAGCAATTTCAAGCTCTCTATCTTTATGTTCTATAAAAAATAGAATGTCTATGTCTTTCATAATGTCCTCTTTTTATAGGGATTAAGTAGAACTAGTTATCTTCATCATAAATATTTTGAAGCAATGTTCTGAACTTTGTGGATGATACTTTTTTTGTGTATGGAATATATTTTATGATGCTATCGTATTTTTTAAGATGCTCTTCCAAAGAGTTAAAAATTTCTGCCCCCTTCCAGTCATCCCCAACAAAAAGGATATTATATTTAATATCATCAAACTGAGAAATTTTATCTCTAGTATTAACAGGAATAACTTCATCGACATAACTTACAGAGTCGATAATAGCTGCTCGGTCTTCATAAGGAACAATGGGTAATTTATTTTTATAGGAAAGAACCAGCTCATCAATGCTTACTCCAACTTTAAGATGATCGCAGCTTTGCCTTGCTTCCTTGAGAATATTTAGATGACCAACATGAAACATGTCAAACACACCTGTTGTATATCCTATAATTTTTTTCATGCGTTTTATTTATTATTAATATGTGCAATTTTACATCATTAATAACCATGGGGTTGCAATAAATAAAATATTTTTGACTAGTTTAGTAAAACTATTTTCATGTTTGAAATTTAAATAAGCATAACTTGAAAGAGAGAATATTACCAAGCTTGACGCAGCTCCAAACAAGCCATAATTTTTGACTAAAGGGAATATACTGATTGATATGATAATTAAAGAAATCAAAGCAGCCTTTGCAACAATTGTGGAATTTAATTTAGAATAATAAAAAATTGTTTCGACAAAATTCATAAGAAGAAATACCCTTGATAAAAGTATTAACGCAAGAACATGTAATTCTATTTTATATTCTTGCATAATAGGTAAATTAGTAGCCCATGTAATCATATATAAGTACACAAGAGCTAATATTTGGAAAATAATAATTAAAAAATGTCTTTTTTCAAATAATGAATCTCGTAGACTGACATTTTTATAAACTAAAACATTAAACGCTTTAAGAAAGCTTTCAATGCTAAGCTTGAATATTTGAGCAATCTGACAAGCAAAAGCATATATTCCTAGAGCAGAATCTCCAAGAATAATTTTTACAATAATCTTGTCTATCGATCCACTTATCCATCCAATTAGGTTTCCTCCAGCAATTGGAGAATAGAATTTCAGAACTTCAAATCTAATATCTTTTGCAGGGCTAAGCTCAATTTTTCCATTAAATACAAAAAAAGATAAAAAAATTAGCAGCACCAAATTAGAGCATATGATCCCATAAAACTTTGAAAGATATCCTATATCTGTATTAAAAATAAAATAAGCTATCGATATGATTTGCAAAATAACTGAGGCTAGATTGAATATAGTAAATTCTAATAATCTTTCTTCAGATCTTAAAATAGTAAACGCAATATTATTTATTGAATATATTAGGCCAAATAGCAGACATAAAAATAAAATATTTTTTGTTTCAATTGCTAATAGGATATGAAGATCAAATACTATGTACAAAATTGAAACAAGGAATATAAGTGAGATAAAAATAGTAAAAGATAAAATAATTGACTGAAAGACAGCAACTTTTCCATAATCAGGATAGAGTCGGAGAAGCCCTTGGATGCTACCCCAGCTTATAAGAAGTGAAAAAAATGTAGTTAGGATAGTTAAATACTCTAATTTACCGAACTGTTCTATTGATAGTTGTGAGACATACAATGGTAATAATAAAAAAGGGGCAATCTTCCTGAGCAAGTCGCTAAAAGCATATGTAAATCCAGCTTTAATGAATGAGTTCAACACTTGATATGATTTGCAAATTTTTTTGCAACAAAAGTGTCTGTTTTATTAATTGACTCTCTGGTAGCACCTCCGATATGAGGGGTTATTAGTATTTTTTTACCAAGCTCTTTTGATTCTAGAATTTTACTATTTAAAATCCAGTCCGCTTTTCCAGAAAATTCTTTTGATAACACATCAAGAGCGGCTCCAGCTATTTTACCCTCTTCAATCATTTGAAGAAGGAAGTCCTCGTCGAGAACCTCTCCTCTAGATGTGTTTATTATGTATGCAGTCTTCTTTACCTTGATTAGAGCTTTTTTATCTATGAAATTAATATTCTCTTTTTCATAAGGTATATGAATAGATATAAAATCTGATACCTCTAGAAGATTCTCGAGTGATGTTTGTTTAATGTTGTTATCTAAATCAGTTATTTCATCAGGGTTATTATCATAGAAATATACATTCATATTAAATGCTAATGCGTATTTTGTAACAATTTTTCCAAGTCTCCCAAACCCAATTATTCCAATATTTTTACCTGCTAACTCATTTGAAATAAATGGTTCGCGATTCCAAGATTTATCTTTAACACTCTTTATTGCTTCAGGAATCATTCTTGACAAAGAAAGCAACAAACCCCATGTTAGTTCTGCAGTTGGGGTGATTTTCTTAAGAAAATCTTTCTCGCCTTTCAAAGAAATAATACCTATATCTCTATTTAAAGGAACTTTGATGTGATTCTCTCCTGTTGTAGAGGTGACAATGTATTTAAGTTTAGGACATTGCTTCAGAATTTCTTCACTATATACAAACTTCAATTTAGTAACCAAGACATCGCAATTTTTTATAGATTTACGAATAATATTCCAGTTACTGTTACCGTAAACAACATTGCCTAATTTTTCGTATACTCTAATGGTATCATCTGTATATGATTCAGACTCAGCAATCAGTATTTTCATTCTCTCTCATATGCATTAAATGATTTGCAATTACTAAGTCCTGCTCATCATCTATATTGATAGATTCAGATTTTGTCATGATAAATGGAATTGGATTGTTACATAGTAGTTTGCCTTCATTCATCAATAAATCTCTTGTACAAATATATATAGCTCCATTCCTATGAAATACATCCTCAAGATCCTGCCTTAGAGAACCCTTGGGCTCTTTAAATATAGGTTTTAATGAATTTTCTTCAATTTTATACATTCTTGAGGGATGACAATCATCCACTTTGTACAAACTTACAAGTGAATCATGATTATTATTAACGATAGTTGAAATCGCCTCATCAATACATTTAGAAGTCCTCATTGGAGCTGTAGGTTGAAGTAAGCATATGTAATCGTAAAAATCTTTTGAATCTTCTAAAGTTTTGCAAATATATTGAAGAACCTCGATCATAGGTGTTTTATCAGCAGCGAGACTCTCTGGTCTAATCATAACATTTGCTTGTAATTCTTGAGCAACCCCTTTAATCTCATCATCATCTGTTGATACAAGCCAGGAACTTAATAATTCCGATTCTTTTGCTCCTTTTATAGACCAGTAAATAAGTGGTTTTCCCCCAACCTGTCTAATATTTTTTCTTTTAACCCCTTTTGAGCCTCCTCTAGCTGGAATTATGCCAAGAATCTTTTTTTTCATTTCAAGCTTACCTTGATGTTAAATTTTATCTTCATAAATATAATGAATAGTTTTTTGAATTTTGGGCTGAAAGCTTTTTATTACTTTTTTTATTTCTATGGAAGCATTGCCATGACCGTATAGAGTTCCATTTCTATACTTTCCATTATCTAATTGATTATTAATATTAGTATAGATTTTTTTAGACTCAAGCTCAGACTCAACAACATTTATATCTCTTTCGCGTCCAACCTGTCTATCCCCAACGAGAACCACAGGAGTTCCTGAGAATGAACTATCCCTTATAAAACTAGACGAGTTGCCAATAGCGCAAGCAGTTTTTTTAAGTATTTTTTGATAGGTTTCTGGTTTAAAATTTTTAGCTAAATAGAGCCACTCTGCTTTATTTCTTTCTCTAAAACTTCTTATGGCAGTAGAAATTCTATCAGCACCTGCGTCAATATTTGGCCAAAGCCATATAGTTTGCATATTTATTTTATCTAGAGCTTCCAACAATTGCTCTACATCACCTCTCATACCACCTCTCGTTGTAACAGGATGGAATATTACTAATAAAAATGGTTTTTTAAGATTAATAGGATTGCCCAAACCTTCTTCAAGATCTTTTGGCTTTAAATCATCTGGAAGAGAGTGGATATAGTCTCCTGATGGACATCCAACGTTATGGACGATTGCTGGATCCTCACCCATTCTAATAATATAGTCGCGAGATCTATCTGTATTTGGAAAATGAAGATGGCTAAACTTTGTGATCGCATGTCTACAGCTTTCATCAATAGACCCAGAGACTTCCCCGCCCTGAATATGAGCAACAGGAATATTTAAATATGAAGCTGAAATTGTAGCTCCTAAAGCCTCATACCTATCACCAATTAATAAAATTAAGTCTGGAGATAATCTATTAAATTCTGAAGTATATTCAATAATGCCAAGTCCTATACTCTTAGACATAGTAACTGGGTTTGAACCTTCTATTTCTAGATATATTTTGCTAACAACATTAAAACCATCATCTTCGACAATATTTACAACTTCACCAAAACGAGGAAGCATCATAGTTCCAGAACACATGACACCTAATTCTAAATAGTCATCCTCATTCAAGGAATTCATAACAGGCTTCATTCTCCCGTAGTTAGCTCTATCCACCAAAACAACTAAAATATTTTTAATACCCATTAAACATCTCCAATATCTACAAAATCATCTTTTAAGATATCTTTAGATAGTTTTTTTCCTATAAAAAATAAAGTATCTTTTTCCAAAAGGCCACCTCCAGGTTTTTTCATCATAATGTCAGATTGCTCTATCACATGTCCTTTTTTTAAATTTCTACAGTAAAAAGCACTTCTAGCAAAAAGATTTTTTGTCTCTTTTTTACTTTCAGCAACTATATCTTTATTTAGTGTTTTATTAATGCCTTTTTCAACAAACCTTATACCATCTACCATTTTCTTAAGCTCATCGACTTCTAATGAAGAAGATGTATCTGGTCCGAAGCAAAGCTTAGAAAAAACAGTATGGACTTCTATTATTTTTGCACCAAGAGCAACAGATGCAATAGAAGGAAATATTGTACCGGAATGATCTGATAAGCCCACATGGCATTTAAACCTATCTTTTATTTCTGCAATCAAATTATAACCAATATCCTCTGGAGAACATGGGTATGCAGTAGTGCATTGAAATATACAATAAGGAATTTTTTCTTTATTAAGAATATTTACAGGGACTTCTAGGTCGGTATAAGAGGACATTCCGCTTGATATAAGGACTGGTTTTCTAGTGGCAGCAATTGCATTAATTAGGTCAATATTTGTTATATCTCCAGATCCAATTTTCCATGCTGGTACATTTATATCCTCAAGAAGCCTAACTGCTTCAATAGAGAATGGAGTTGACAAAAATTCTAGTCCTTTTTCTCTAGCAAAATTAGCAAGTTCATGCCATTGTTCCTTTGTAAACTCCATTCTTTTCCAATAATCATATCTTGTATTATCTTGAGGAAAAACATTGACCCTGAATGATTCATGAATTGTTGATTCTGCATCAGCAATATGTGTTTGAAATTTAACTGCATCTACGCCTGTTTTTGAGACTGCATCAATATATGAAAATGCAGAGCCGAGACTTCCATCATGTGCTTGACCTATCTCAGCAATGATATAGGTACTTGATCCTCCAATATTTTTATTAGCTATCTTAAAATTTTTCATTTTTTTATACCTTTTGTATCTATTAAATTTTTATTGCTAAAATCTATGCTGAAGAATTCTTTGTGATCAACTAGCAAAACTATAATATCGCTTTTGGTTATGGCCTCATGTGAATCTACCAATCTGCAATTGGTTAGTGATTGAGGAAGTTTTTTTATATTTGGCTCGACTATCATTATCTCATCTGAATGCCATTCACTTAATTTAGATGTTATTTCCATAGCAGGACTTTCTCTTAAATCATCAATATCTGCTTTAAAAGCTAGGCCAAAACATGCAATTTTTATATCTAAAATACCCCTATCTTGATTGGATTGAAGAACATCCAAAACAGTAGACTTTACTTTTTCAATAACCCATGAGGGCTTGCCATCATTTATATCTCTTGCTTGTTTTATAAGTTTGGCTAAGTTTGGGGACCTATTAACTATAAACCAGGGGTCAACGGCAATGCAGTGCCCACCAACACCTGGACCTGGTTGGAGAATATTCACTCTAGGATGTCTATTTGCAAGATTAATAAGCTCCCATACGTTTATATCTAGATCTTCACAAATAATGGAAAGCTCATTAGCAAAAGCTATACTTACGTCTCTAGAAGCATTTTCAGTTAGTTTTACCATTTCTGCGGTCCTTGCATCTGTTTCTATACATTTGCCTTTTACAAATTTTTTATATAAATAAGAGGCGGCGGCAGAGCAATCTTTAGTAATGCCTCCTATAACTCTATCATTTTCAATCAACTCATGAATTATATTTCCAGGCATAACCCTCTCAGGACAATATGCAATATTGATATCAAAATCAGAATCAGTGTTGATATCTGGAAATTTGAGGTCACTTCTCTCTTCCCTCATCCAATTTATCATTTTTTCTGTTGTTCCCACTGGTGAAGTGGATTCCAGAATAACAAGATTGCCTTTTTTTAAAACTTTAGCAATTTCTTTTGAGGCTTTTTTAATATAGCTTAGATCTGGTTCTGGAATAGAGTAATTTAACTTTGATTTTTTAAAAGGAGTTGGCACTGCAACTAAAAAAGCGTCTGCCTCATGAAAAGAAATGTCTGCTTTAAGAAATTTGTTCTTAACGGTATCAGAAACTATTTTTTCTAGTCCATTTTCAATAATATGTATTTTACCTGAGTTGATTGTTTTTACAGCCTGAGCATTTATGTCAACCCCAATTACATTAATACCTTTTGAAGCAAACATTGCTGCTGTAGGTAATCCTATGTAACCTAATCCGACTACTGATATTGTTTTGTATAGCATTAATTTAACTCACTTATAAAATCTAATATTTTTTTAGCTGCTTGTCCACTTCCATATGGGTTATGAGATCTGCTCATTTTGTTGTATTCATCTTCATTATTAAGAAGTAAATTAACCTCCCTAATAATATCTTGAGAATCTGTCCCAACAAGCTTCACAGTTCCTGCATTAACTGCTTCTGGACGTTCTGTTGTATCTCTCATTACTAATACAGGCTTCCCAAGAGAAGGAGCCTCTTCCTGTATTCCACCTGAATCAGTGAGAATAATTGATGATCTACTCATTAGAAAACAAAATTCTAGGTACTCCTGCGGTTCAATCAGGAAAACATTACTTAAACCTGTAAGTATTCGAGATACTGGGTCTTGAACTTTGGGATTCAGATGGACTGGGTATAATAGTTGCACATTGGGGTTTATATTGGATATTTCTTTAATAGCATTACAAATATTTTCGAACCCCGATCCAAAACTTTCTCTTCGATGACCTGTTATAAGAATAAGTTTTTTTGATTTATTTAAAAATTTAAACTTCATTTCTAATTTATTGAAAACTTCGTAATTAGAACTAATCTTATCTTGAGCAAAATGCAAAGCATCAATGACTGTATTTCCAGTAACAACAATATTTTTTTCATCGATGCCTTCATTCAATAAATTATTTTTTGCTATCCTGGTTGGAGCAAAGTGATAATTTGCAATAGCTCCAGTTAATTTTCTATTAGCCTCTTCTGGCCATGGAGATTGTAAATCACCTGTTCTTAGACCTGCCTCTACATGCCCAATTTTAATCTGCTTATAAAATGCAGCTAAAGATGCCGAAAATGTTGTTGAAGTGTCCCCATGCACAAGCAAGATGTCAGGCTTGAAATCTTCTAAGATTGGTTTTAGTTGAATTAAAATAGATGATGTTATTTCAAATAAAGATTGTCCTTGTCTCATAATATTTAGATCATATTCGGGTTTGATTTGAAAAATATCTAAAACCTGATCAAGCATCTCTCTGTGCTGAGCAGTAACACATACCCTTGAATCAAAATTATTACTTTCTTCAAGTATTCTAACAAGTGGGGCCATTTTAATTGCCTCGGGACGAGTTCCAAAAACTGATAACACTTTTTTCATTTAATTGATTCCAAAAATCTCTTTTGGAAGCCTTTTTGTAAATCATTGACGGGCGGGCCATTATTTATATTATCAACTATTAAATCGCATTTATTTTTAAAGAGATTGGTGTCTCCAAACACAATAGCAATATTTAAATTATTATTAAAATTAGGCATTGCAAAGTTTTAATGGGAGTCTTTGATGAAAAAAGATATTAAACTATAGGCTATGCCTAGGAATAATCCTAGAAACAACCCTGCAATTATAAATGTCAATTTACCAGGTGATGACTTTTTTTCAGGTGAAAATGGTGAATCAATAATTTTGAATACAAAATTTTTATTAGCAGAAGTTAACATAAGATTTTGCATTTGAGTTTGAAGTAGATTTGTTATTGCTACCTGTATCTGTGTTAGTTGGGTTTCTTGATATGTTTTTTGTAGAAATTCGATGGATTGAATTGCAATCCTTTCATTATCTTCTCTCATACTTTCATTTATATTTTGTATTATTAGATCAACCCATTCTTGCGCAATATTTGGAGAGACATGATCCATTTCTATTAAAACAAAGGAGGTTTTAGGGTCCTCAGAAATTGATAGTAACTTTAAATAATATTGATAGGCTTCCTGATTTGATGGCTTTAAAAGGCTTGCACTTTCAACCCATTTACCCTGACTAACATCGTAAATTTTTTTATTATAAATAATAGAATTATCATTCTTTACCCAATTTTTTGCAGCAACAAGATTTTCAAGTTTGATATGTGAAAGAAAGTGATTAACAAAAAAACTAAAGGACTTTATTCTAGCAATAGCTTCTTTTGTTGGATTGCTTGAATCATTCGGAATATTAACACCTGCAAGACCAGCTAATGACGAATAGCTGCCAAGTTTTGATGATAGTGAATCATTTTGGTTTGAAGACATTAATAATGCTGATGAGGTGTATATTGAAGGTGATATGAAAGAGTAAATAAAAGATCCAAGTGAGAAAAGTATTGCAAGAATCAATATAGCGGTTTTCTTTTTAGAGATTATTTTAAGAAGATCTTTAATGTCTACTTCATCATTATGATTATTATTCATTCTATTCCTCTATTAGGACCAAAAAATACAACTTACTACCTAGAAATTCAATGAGTTGGATTGCTCTATTTCATAATCAAGATAGCATGGCTCCTCTATGCTTCCAGTTGGAAAATTATAACATTAAAAAATGTATGTCCATATTAACAGTATTTAGATTGTAAAATGGTACCCGAGGCCGGACTTGAACCGGCACGATATTTCTATCGA
>TARA_B110000879_G_scaffold97007_1_pt1 | contig 20057 bp, 15 predicted proteins | sample TARA_B110000879 | Tara Oceans TARA_B110000879 (sample SAMEA4398094) | marine metagenome | biome: Polar Biome; feature: [SRF] surface water layer (ENVO:00010504); material: water (ENVO:00002006), including particulate matter (ENVO:01000060) such as... | depth 5 m
CTCCTATGTCTATTCCCACTACTTCTGCACCCAGTTTGGCCAAAAAGATGGAAAACTCTCCCCTTCCACTTCCGTAGTCCAGTATTTTTAGGGGCTTTTTACTCTTTAGGATTTTTACACTTAGAAAATCAAGAAGGTCTTTTTGATTTTGTGTAAGCCCTAAATGCTCAATGTTAAACTGTTCTGGGTCAGTACCCATAATATCTAGTAAATTTTTGCCATACACTTCGTTCCACCGCTTTTGGTCTTTGAATGTATGGTTTATTTCTTTTTGTTTGTTGCTAGACAAGTGGTTCTACTTATTGTGGCCAAAGCTATGAAAACCATTTGATAGAAATTAGACGATTCGGGATTGCTTTCCTTTTTTGTCGAAATCCCTACATTCGCCGTATGCAAAACCGAATCACCAAACTATTTGGAATACAATACCCCATAATACAAGCCGGAATGATATGGTGTAGTGGTTGGGAGCTCGCAAGTGCTGTGAGCAACGCGGGCGGCCTTGGCATCATAGGTGCAGGGAGTATGTATCCAGATGTCTTACGGTTGCAAATACAAAAATGCAGAGCAGCCACGGATAAGCCGTTTGCTATAAACCTTCCGTTGCTTTATCCAGATATAGATAAGCACATCACTATACTTTTAGAAGAGAAAGTACCCATTGTGTTTACTTCTGCGGGTAATCCAGGTAAGTGGACAGAAACATTGAAAAATGCTGGAATAAAAGTGGTGCACGTGGTGAGTAACGAGAAATTTGCCAAAAAAGCAGAAGCCTGTGGTGTGGATGCTATAGTTGCAGAAGGTTTTGAAGCGGGTGGGCACAATGGGCGAGAAGAAACTACAACGCTGGTACTCATACCCCAAATAATAAGTGCCGTTCAAATACCCGTTATAGCTGCTGGTGGAATAGGTACAGGTAAAACAATGTTGGCAGCCGTGGCTCTAGGTGCCGAAGCAGTGCAAATTGGCAGTCGTTTTGTTGCGAGTACTGAGAGTAGTGCTCATCTTAATTTTAAAAATGCAGTAGTACAGGCCAATGATGGAAGTACGCAACTGAGCCTAAAAAAACTTACTCCAGTTCGTCTTATTAAAAATAAATTTTGGGAAGGTATTGCCGCTGCGGAGGCCCAAGGAGCAAGTGCAGAGGTGCTCGCAGAAATGCTCGGTAGAGCGAGGGCCAAAAAAGGGATGTTTGAAGGAGATTTAGAAGAAGGAGAATTAGAGATAGGCCAAATAAGTGGGTACATAAACCAAATCAAACCAGCGGCTACGATTGTTGAAGAGATAGTTGTAGAGTTTAACCAAGAATTAGAGAAATTAGCAAACGTACGTTTGTAAAAACAAAAAAAGTGAACGATCGCATAAGACGATATCTGAAAGAAGGCGAGGGTGATACCTTAGACTACAAGCAAGAAATAAGTAGTGCCAATAAAATAGCCAAGACTATGGTAAGTTTTGCCAATAACAAAGGGGGCATATTGCTGATTGGCGTGCGAGACAATAAGAGTATTGCAGGCATACGTACTGAAGATGAGAAATATATGTTAGACCTAGCTGCCTCATTTTACTGCAAGCCCGAGTTGCCCTTAGAGATCATAGAACACAATATAGGCGGTAAGATAATACTGGAGTGTATAGTGCCAGAAGGAGAGCATAAACCCTACAGTGCCAAAGGAGACGATGGCAAGTGGTGGGTCTATATGCGAAACAAGGATAACAGTCTGCTAGCTAGCAAGATAGTAGTAGATGTACTCAGAAGACAAGCAAGCAATAAGGGCACCATGATACAGTATGGCAAAAATGAAGAGATGTTGCTAAAATATTTAGAGGAGAACGAACGCATTACGCTACAAGAATTCAGGAAGAAGGTAAATATAAGTAAGTGGCGGGCGTCGAAGATATTGGTAAATTTGATAAGTGCAGGAGTTATTCTGAATCATACTCATGAGAAAACAGAATTTTTTAGCTTGGCTTGAGCCAATAAAATACGTCAACCTTTCGTTATTATTTAGTAAATTTGCGAATTGAGGAAAAGAGCAATTACGTTTTTTAATCAATGATAGTAATAATGGGAAAGATAAACAATAAGATATTAGTGTGTATGATGCTCCTAGTTTTTGGTGGCACACTACAGGCAGATGCTCAGCGGTGGTTTAGAACAAGCTCTCTGGAGTTTGGTCTAATGGGCGGCATGAGTCATTACTCTGGAGATCTTACGCAATCCTTCTTTGAAGGTAAGGGCTTTAAACCAAGTGTAGGCATTATCACAAGATACAACCCCGGAGAAGTGGTTACTTTTAGACTTAGTGCTCAGTATGGAAGTCTAGAGGGCCGAGATGATTGGTATGAAGATCAAGAGGATCCTAACAGAAGAAACCTAAGTTTTCGGTCAAGTCTATGGGACTTCACGGGAGCGATAGAGGTGAACCTAAGGAGGATGGAAGCACGCCAAAAATCAGGAGTTTATCCGTATCTATTTACAGGTGCGAGTGTTTTTAGATTTAACCCAGAAGCTCAATTTGTATACGATAGAAGTTCGGGTATTGCCGCTTATATGGAGCAAAACGCTCCTGGATCGTATACCAGTTTGCAAGACAGAGACGGTGAATGGATAGAATTGCAACCATTGGCTACAGAAGGACAAGAAACTACAGAGTTCAATGATAGAAAAAGATATGCTCTCACTCAGATAGCCATTCCTTTAGGAGGAGGTTTGAAATTTAAGCTAAACCACATGTGGACGCTTGGGGTAGAATATGGTGTGCGTTTTACATTTACAGACTATATAGATGATGTAAGTACCACCTACGTAGACCCTGTAAGGTTGAACGGTCAGTATGGAGGGATGTCCTCTGCATTATCTGTAAGATCACCAGAATTTATCCCGGCATCGTTAGAAGGGTCTCCTCGAGGAGACCCAAACAACAACGATATTTATGGATTGCTTGGAATCTCAATTACCTACAGATTGTATGGTAATAGACCTAATTGCCCTTCCTTTTAATAGAAAATAGCCATATTTACTTCCAATTTTTATATCAGAGGTAACATCTGTGCTACTTTTGCGTATTAGATGGAGAAAGTAGGAAATTAACACGTTGAAAAACACAGTATTATATATCACATTTTGCTTGTTTGCACAACTATCCTTTGCTCAATCTTTGGAAGTTGGTGGGATGCTTGGTACTTCAAATTATCATGGTGATTTGGCCTATAACATTGTTCCCCAAGAGACCCATTTTTCGGGAGGAGCGTTTGTCAAGTATAATTTCAATGAATATTGGGCAATACGTCCAACCCTATCTTATCTTAAAATAAGTGGAGCTGATAGTAATTTTCAAGAGTACAAATTGAGAAATCTTAGCTTCAGAAATAGTATCTATGAATTTTCTAATGTGATGGAATTTAATTTCCAATCCTTTAGCAATAGAGCCATACACAACAAAACATCCGTATATGCACTTCTTGGTATAGCACTATTTGTGCATAAACCAGAGGCTATGCTCAACAATGAGTGGGTGGAACTGCGACCTTTGCAAACCGAAAAACAACGCTATAGGCTTGTGCAGATAAGTGTTCCTGTTGGAGTCGGGGTAAAGCATGCCGTCACTCCCAATATAATAGTAGGGTTTGAGGCAGGTTGGAGAAAGACATTTACAGATTATTTGGACGATGTAAGTACTACATATGCCAATACTGATGATGGCGGAGTGGCGTATAGATCGTTGGTAGACAGGTCTTATGAAGTGAGTGGAAGCGGAAGGGCTCTTGCTTCCGAAGGAGATGTACGTGGAGACCCAAATTTAAAAGATTGGTACTTTCAAACGGCCTTCAGTATTTCGTACAGATTTACCCCAATACAGTGCCCCTTCTGATTATAAAAACTAACCTAATGAGCAAAGAAAATATAAACCGATCCAGACTCCCCAAGCACATTGCCATAATTATGGATGGTAATGGAAGGTGGGCCAAGGAAAAGGGGAAATTTAGAATATTTGGTCACGAAAGCGGCGTGAAAGCAGTGCGTGAAGTATCAGAAGGTTGTGCGGATTTGGGTATTGAATGCCTTACCCTATATGCCTTCAGTACAGAAAACTGGAACAGACCTAAAATAGAGGTAAACGCACTGATGACCTTACTTGTAAGGACGATCAAAAGCGAAACAAAAACACTTATGAAAAATGGCATTAAACTAGATGCCATAGGTGATAGGAGTAATTTACCCAAAGACTGTAGACGTGAGCTAGAAGAAGCCATAGAAGCAACTAAGACCAATAGTGGCATGACCCTCATACTCGCCTTGAGCTACAGTGCGAAGTGGGACATAGTAAACGCTACTAAAATAATAGCTCAAAAGGCTGTAGATGGGGAGATAAGCCTAGAAGAAGTGAACGAAGAACTCATAGACAAAACTTTAACAACACATAAGTATCCTCATCCGGAGCTCATGATACGTACAAGTGGTGAGTTACGCATTAGCAATTTTCTGCTTTGGGAGATAGCCTATAGTGAACTTTATTTTACAACGGTTCTATGGCCGGATTATAGAAAAGAACATCTCTACGAGGCTATTATTGATTATCAAAGCCGGGAGAGAAGATTTGGAAAAACAAGCGAACAACTCGCAACATAAAAAATACAATATGAGAAAAATAATTTTCGTACTAATGGCTGTGTGCAGCTTCGCAGGCTATGCTCAAAAATTAGATAATATGAATACGATTATCATAGACTATGATAACCCCAAAAAGTATGAAATTGGTGGTATAGAGGTCTCAGGTAATGATTTTACGCCGACCAATATTATTATTTTAGTATCTGGTCTGCGGGCGGGACAAACCGTAACAGTACCCGGAGATGATATATCACTGGCTATAGAGAAACTCTGGAAACAAGGCCGTTTCAGTGATATAGAAATAGGCATTAATAAGACAATAGAGGATAAAATATTTCTGGCTATTGCAGTAAAAGAGAGACCACGACTAAGTAAGTATTCCATCAAAGGGCTGCGTAAAGGAGAAACCAATAATATACGTGATGAGATTACGTTGCAAAAAAATCAACTGATTACAGAAGACCTGATTAATGCAACACGCAGAGAGATAAAGGAGTACTTTTTTGAAAAAGGGTACTATGCTGTAAAAACCACATTCATTCGTGAAGCGGATGAAAAAAAACCAAACTATCAGATACTCCGTATCGACATCAATCGAGGAAAGAAAGTCAAGTTGCAAGACATCGTTTTTGCAGGCAACAACAGTATAGAAGACAAGAAACTACGTAAGCTACTGAAGCCGAAGCGTATGTACAAGAAAATCAATATTTTCGCCTCTTCTAAGTTTGTGCAGGATGACTATGACGAGACCAAACCACTCATACTTCAGAAGTATAGTACATTGGGTTATAGAGATGCATCTATGCTATATGATTCTATTGTACCCATAACTGAAGACAGAGTAGAAGTAAGAATAGGGATAAACGAAGGACGTAAGTACTATTTCCGTAACATTACGTGGACTGGGAATACAAAGTACCGTACTTCATTGCTAGATACGCTGCTAGGCATCAAAAGAGGTGAGGTATATGACCAGTCACGCTTGGAGAGTAAACTCTTTATGAGTGAAAATGGATTCGATATCTCAAGCCTTTATTTGGATGACGGGTATCTGTTTTTTAATGTAAATCCGGTAGAAGTGCTTGTAGAAGGTGATAGTATAGACCTCGAGATGCGGATATATGAGGGTAAGCAAGCTACGGTAAACAGAGTCACTATTATTGGCAATGACAAAACAAGTGATTTCGTAGCAATGCGAGTGATTCGTACTCGTCCTGGCGATAAATTTAGCCGTAGCGATATTCAACGTAGCATGAGAGAATTAGCACAACTGGGTTTCTTTGATCCAGAAGGTCTGGATGTAAATCCACAACCAAATCCGCAAAATGGTACGGTGGACATTGAGTATAAAGTGACCGAAAAACCGAGTGATCAGATTGAAGCATCCGGCGGATGGGGTGGTTTTGGAGGGTTTGTTGGTACCCTAGGTCTTACGCTCAACAATTTCAGCTCGCGAAAGATTTTTCAAAAAGGAGGATGGGATCCAATACCTGCTGGTGACGGACAGAAACTTTCGCTTCGTGCACAAAGTAATGGTCCTCAGTTTCAAGGATATAATTTTTCTTTCACAGAGCCGTGGCTTGGAGGCAAGAAACCAAATTCTTTGAGTGTGAGTTTATTTCATAACGTGCAGTCTACCTTTTCTTTCGAAAAAAATAGACCAAAGTTTACCACATCCGGTGCTACTATTGGTTTTGGTAAACAATTGAAGTTTCCAGATGATTATTTTTCTTTTCAATCTTCGGTAACTTACCAGAGATACGGATTAAATGATTGGGCAAATTTTGGTGCAGCAGAACTTGGTTTTACCAATGGTGTTGCCAACAACCTTAGTTTCACAAATACCCTTGCTCGTAATAGCACCAATCACCCAATATACCCTACAGAAGGGAGTACATTTAGTGCTAGTATTCAGATGACGCCACCGTTTTCTTTGTTCAGTAATAAGAAAGATTTCACAGATAGAACCTTATCACCACAAGATCGCTTCGAATGGATTGAGCTTGTGAAAACTAAATTTAGTGGGCAGTGGTTTTTAGGTATAGGAGAAGGCAAGAGAAAGCTTGTTATAGCTCCAGCATATAGATTTGGAGCAGTTAGTGCGTGGAATCAAGATGTTGGACAATCGCCTTTTGAGCTGTTTAGAGTAGGCGGTAGTGGTCTTTCTAACTTTGTGTTGTACGGTACAGATATCATCTCACAACGCGGCTATGATGAGGGTAGGGTGAGTGATCCTACTCAAGGGCAACAAGGTCTGCCTATATTCACAAAGTACTCGTTAGAAGTAAGATATCCGCTTACCGTGGGTCAGTCGTCTACTATATATGCTCAAACATTCTTAGAAGCAGGCAATGCATACCAAAATTTTGAACAGTTTAATCCATTCGACGTGAGAAGAGCAGGTGGTGTTGGTGTACGACTATTCTTACCTATGTTTGGTCTACTAGGAGTTGATTATGCATGGCCGTTGGATCCGTTGCCTGGTCAGCCAGGTGGTCAGTTTCACTTCTTTATTGGTCAGCAGTTCTAAATTTGTCTTAACAGGTTCCAATAATTCAGGAGCAGTTTTCGTTTCTAAGAAGACCAATGCGATTAGTTACTCTGTTTCTATTACTGTATAGTGGTGCTCTGCTTGCTCAGGATACCATCTACTATGACAGATTGTATAATAAAAACGTTGGGGAGACTATCGAGATAGCCTATAAATCACGATCTACAGGAAATTGGGAAAAAGACTATTTGCCCAATGGCAAATGGCAATCTTTGGATTCCAATGGGAATGTATTGGTCGAGACTAATTTCAGGTACAATAGACGCAAGAAGAATACTAAAAAAGATGGTTTGCAGGTGTTCTTGGACCCTAAAACCGGAGACACCTTACTTATGAGGCAGTTTAGCCAAGGACGGCTAGTACAGCAGCTTGGGTTACAATCAGCCATACTCGTTGTAGACAATGATGTTTTGCATATCTACAAAGACTTTGGTTCGTATACCATAGCGGAGTACCGAAAAAACTATAGCGGTACGGCCGATTTTACATCCATTTGGAAATCAAGTATAGAAGATCCATCCGCAATTCTTAGAGACTCCAACTACTTGCGATTAGAGAGACAAATAGGAGACAGCACACTACTCCTGCCGGCTAGTTTTAGTACAAAGTCAGAGTATAATCATGTGAGCAACTCTGAATTCGAGAAACATCCAAATGCGTATTTCTCGATTATGTCCTTCGAAAACCAATTAACAGATTGGTCAGCAGCATCTATTTCGCCTGATTTCTATTTGTCTAAGGTAGGAGCTATTAGTGGCAACGGTTATGTTGGAATACGGGTTTTTAGTCTCAGAAAAGATGTAGAATACGTTCAAAATAGACTGAGAAAACCGCTCAAAAAAGACAGTGTGTACTGTTTTAGTGCACACCTAAAACTATCTCCGGGTAGCAGATATGCTACCAACGCATTTGGTTTTTTATTGACCAAAGAGAAGGTGTTTATAGATACCGAGGAGCTATTGTCTGTAAAGCCAAGTAAGAACCTGAATACGCAGATTTTGAACTATAAGACACAATGGATGAAAGTACAATGCACATACACGGCCAAAGGTGGTGAGCGGTACCTCACATTGGGTAGTTTTCAGAATCACAAAGGACTAAAGTTAATAGAAGTGCCAGGACAAAGCCCAGAGTGTTACTACTATATGGAAGATGTGAGTCTAGTACCTATCGACAAAGAAGAAGACTGTGCTTGCAATTTTGCGGATGCTCGTGAGCAAACAGGCACTTCTGATTGGGTAAGACAAATAGAACTACCAGAACGCACAGTTTTTGAGAATTTGCACGTAGGAGATACTGTTATTTTAAATAATATTCATTTTGATAATGACGCATCTAAGCTGCTAGCAGAGTCGTTTAGTACGCTGTATGAGCTATTGGTTTTTTTGCAAAAAAATAAGAAGGTAGACGTGAAGATATCTGGACACACAAGTAGTGTAGGTGGATATACACACAACGTGGTTTTAAGTGAGCGTAGGGCATCAGCAGTCAAGCGATTTCTAACCAATAACGGAGTAGACACCGATAGGATTGAAATAGAAGGTTTTGGACCGGATTACCCGATAGCTTCTAATGATACGGAGAAAGGGCAAAAGGAGAACCGAAGGGTGGATTTCTCCATAACACATCGATAGTCGTCAGACGGTGTTAGGTTTACTCAATAAATCCCTGTAAGTATTCTGTTTTTAGCATAGGACATATCTTGTACCTCTCGTCTTTGGTATCCTCGTACATGGCTTCTAGAGTTTCATACACATGGTCCAATCCTATTTCTTGACTCCAGGCAAATGGGCCTTTTGGGTAAGCAGTACCTAGTCGCATTCCTAAATCTATATCCTCTCGAGTGGCAGTGCCTTCTTGTACGGTGAAGTAGGCTTCATTTATTATCATACAAATAATACGTGGCGTAACAAGTCCTACACGGCTTTTTACAAATCTGGTTTCTAGGCCGAGGTCTTTAAATTTTTCTGCAGCTATAGCTTCATCATTCTCATTGGTAGCACAGCACTCTAGCAGAGGTCTATTGATAAAGGTAGGCAGAGCATTCATTCCAATTATGGTGGTTTTGGGTAGCGTTCCAAGTTCTGCGTATAGTTCTTCTAGTTGTATTTTTACAGTACCTAGTATTATTAGTTTATTTTCAAGGTGAATGTATTGCCCTATTTGTTCAGGGGTATCGTCAAAATCAAGATCAAAAATGATATCGTATTTGTCTAATTCTGTACCTTTGAGCGGAATGATTGGGTGACTAGAAGAGATTAATTCTCGTAATTCATCCAATTGATTTGGCTGCCCTTTAGCTGCTATATTCATACACAAGCAAAGGTAGAGGCCAAAATGGAATAGTAAAACGAATACGTACTAAAATAAATAATGGATAAAAAAACAATAAACACGCCAAATGCACCGGCAGCTATTGGGCCATACAGTCAAGCAATATTGGCGGGAGATACATTGTACTGCAGTGGGCAAATAGCCTTAGATCCTGTAACTGGCAATCTTGTCATGGACAGTATTGCTGCGGAGACACATCAAATAATGAAAAATGTGATTGCGGTACTTGAGGAGGCAAAAATGTCACTTGATAATGTAGTTAAATGCTCCATTTTCATGAGCAGTATAGATCATTATGCAGCTATAAACGAGGTGTATTCTGAGTATTTTCAGGTAAATCCACCTGCACGAGAGGCGGTAGCTGTAAAAACATTGCCCAAAGAGGTGAATGTGGAAATCAGTGTGATAGCTGTAATATAGGTTAGATGAATTCATGGCTCAAAATATTTCCTCTAGTTATTTAGAAGTATTATTCTTTCTTATAAGTAGAATGAATACATAATAAAAAAGGAGAACTTTTAGGTTCTCCTTTTTAAAAGTGGTGTGGGGCGGGATCGAACCGCCGACACAAGGATTTTCAGTCCTTTGCTCTACCAACTGAGCTACCGCACCTCCTTTCTTTATTGCTAAAGCGGCTGCAAAAATAAACAGATTCCTTTAATATGAAAGCTATTTCTTCATTGTACATATCTAAAACAATTCTAAGCATCCAATTGCACTATTTTTGAACCAACAAATATGCAGTACTTAGAGCAACTTTTATTCATCATCGTACTCAGTGTAGCCATCTACTTCTTTGTGCAGAAGATTAAGAAAATACGTAGAAATATATTCTTAGGTAAAGCAGAAAAAGTTAATGATAATAAGCCCGAGCGATGGAAGACAATGGCTAGAGTAGCATTAGGCCAGAGTAAGATGGTAGTGAGACCTGTAGCAGGCATTATGCATATCATCATATATGTTGGCTTTGTACTCATCAATATAGAAGTGCTTGAGATTATCATAGACGGTATCTTTGGTACGCACAGAGCATTGTCCTTTTTAGGTCCCGTTTATGACGCCGCTATTGGTTTTTTTGAGATACTAGCAGCGTTGGTATTTATAGCCTGTGTGGTTTTTTTAGGACGAAGATTTATAGCTAAGATACCGCGTTTCCATTCGCCAGAAATGAAAGGATGGGCTACCGCAGATGCTACCTATATACTTGTTATCGAAATGGTGCTCATGGTAGCTCTACTCAAAATGAATGCGGTAGACCAAGTATTGCAAGCAAAGGGTGCAGATCACTACATAGCAGCAGGCAGTTTTCCTGTGTCGCAATATCTCACTGGACTTTTTACCAGTTTCGAAATTCCAACGCTCGTAGTTTTTGAGCGTGTATTTTGGTGGTTTCACATCTTGGGCATTCTCTTTTTCTTAAATTACGTACCGTATAGCAAGCATTTGCATATCCTCTTGGCTTTCCCCAATACCTGGTACAGCAGATTGCAACCAGCAGGAGAATTTGCCAATATGCCAGAAATCACCAATGAGGTGAATCTAATGCTAGACCCAAGCAAAGCAGATCCTGATATGCCACCACCAGAAAAATTTGGTGCGAATGATGTTACAGATTTGGGATGGACAAGTATAATGGGTGCTTATGCATGTACAGAATGCGGCAGATGTACCAGCTCATGTCCGGCGAGTATAACAGGCAAGAAATTGAGTCCACGTAAGATAATGATGGATACGCGAGATAGAGCAGAGGAACTCGGTAAGGCAAAAGAAGTACATGGAGCAGACCACCACGATGGGAAGTCGCTGCACGATCTTATATCGCAAGAGGAGTTATTGGCGTGCACTACGTGCAATGCTTGTGTAGAGGCATGTCCTATCAATATCAATCCGTTGGAAATCATCTATCAAATGCGGCAGTATCAGACGTTAGAAAAGTCTGCCATGCCTACCGAGTGGGCTATGATGAATAGCAATATTGAAAACAATCAAGCTCCTTGGCAGTTTTCACCTTCTGATAGAGCCAATTGGACGAAAGAAATATAATTACTGTTCTAACGTTTACACCTTTGAGGACTACAAGTATCCCAATGTTTAAATTAATTCTCACAGCGGCAATTTTCTGCCTTTTTTGTGTTGCAGCAAATGCACAAGACCACACCATAAGTGGGCAATTGCAAGATATCAATGCCAAAGGCATCCCGTACGCAAGTGTCTCTTTGAGTAGCAAGGCTGATACTACAACACTACAGTTTGCTATAGCCAAAGAAGACGGCACATTTACCATGAAGAAGGTGGAGAAGGGGGAATACTTTTTAGTGGTAGCTTGTATTGGTTATGATGTATTATTTGAGCCTATTGGTGTACGTGGAGATATTGTAAATAGAGAAATAGTGCTCACCTCATCTACCATTAGTATGAAAGAGGTCATGGTACGTGCCAAGGGTATTCCCGTTTTGATGAATGGAGATACCGTTGTATATAACAGCAGTAGCTTTAAAACACAAAGCAATGCCAACGTAGAAGATCTTATCAGAAAGATGCCTGGCATACAAGTAGGCAAGGACGGAAAGGTGTCTGCCGAGGGGCAAGAAATAACACGTGTACTTATCAATGGCAAGGAGTTTTTTGGGGGTAATGTAGAAGCCGCAACCAAAAATCTGGACGCATCTCTGGTAGACAAAGTAGAAGTAATAGACAAGAAAACAGATGATGATGAATTTACAGGTGAAGAGGGAAATGAGCGAGAGAAGGTTATAAATTTAGTACTTAAAGAAAACAAAGCTCAAGGTTATTTTGGTACCATAAGAGCAGGTTACGGCACTGGAGACTATTATGATGCCAAGGGGAATATCAATTTTTTCAAAGATGCTACACAAATTTCCATTATTGGAGGGCTCAACAATATCAATAAAAACATCTACGGTTGGAAAGAAAGGGCTACTCTCAATAGTTTTGAGATCAATCCTTTCAATGGCAGCAGTAGTAGTTGGAATTGGAATGGCGGTGTGAGTGCCCATGAGGGAATAGGAGCCAATGTGCATATAGAGCCGTTAAAAGGTATGAAAACCGATATCGCATATGTAGTGACTGCCGAACATAACGTTCGAGAAGGGGATAAAAATATGGAGGTATATCTTACCGATAATACACTCTTTTCAGATGAGCTATCGACGAGTGGTGGAGATAAAAACAACCATCAGGTAAATGCCAAGATGGAATACGAGCCAGATACCCTCAATAGAATAGTATGGCGAGCTCAGTTCAATAAGGAACTTGGGGTGAATGTAAGTAGAATGCTCACTACTAATTTTTATAACCCAGATACGGTAATAAATAGTGGTGCCACGCTAAATCAGCGTGACAACGGCAACCAAAAGTTCATTACCAAGTTACACTGGACGCACAAAGCAAAGAAAAAGATGGACAACAGGTTTATGGGTTCTGTATATTATGGTACTTCTCAAGTAGACAATAGTCGCCAGAACTACTTCAATAGAGCCAATAGATTGCTTCCCTTTCCGACAAGCGAAGGCCCAAATTTGGTTCAAAACCTATCGACAAATGAAAATACAATAGCTACCACGGCAGCCTATCAGATTCAGCTTTCTAAAAAGTGGATGATACGTCCAGGTATTAATTGGATGGTAAGTGAATACAAACATGATTTTGAATGGTTGCCAAGTGGCCAAGAAAGACTGCTGAGCAATAGCCCAAAAGGGAGTGTTACTGCTCAAAATTTGGAGTACTATGTCCATCTGAGCTATAAGGTAGATTCATTCACCACACTATATATAGTCCCAGAACTAAACCAAAGTATAGAAGATAGACGATTTACTACAGATAGAGAATATCAATACGATTTCAATCAAGTCTTCTTTATCCCGTATATGTTTTTAAGGAGCAATAAGCCGCACAAGTACAATTTTCACTTTAATATACGGGCAAATCTGAACAGACCGGGCGTAGAGCAAATGCTCCCAGTTATAGACAGTACCAATCCATTTAGAACGAACATAGGAAACATCCAAATACAAAACTTCATGACGTACAACAACGGGTGGAGGTACCAGAGAATGTTTGGTCTTGGCAAGTCAGTTTTTATAAATGGCTGGAACTCTTTTAGTTACCGTCCTGTAATCAATGCCAATACTGTTTCGCGTGAGAATGTGTCTGTATCAGAGGTTATCAATTTTAAAAACAGAATTTATTCCAATACTTCAGCAGGCTTTACTTGGCCTATAAAAGCTATCAAAGCTGCCTTCGGAACAGATATCGACTATAATTTTGGGCAATCCTATTTTCTGCAAAATAGTGAAGAGTTGCGGAGTAGAAATCACACCGTAGCTATAGGCCCAAATTTACAATTCAATGAGTTTGACATGTGGAGCCTTGACCTGGATTATAGGGTAAATTATCAAACAGGAAGGGTAGGAGAGATAAGCAACAATGCCTTTTTTTACCATGAGGTAGATGTAGAATTTGTATTCACGCCAATAGAGAGAATAGAGTGGGCAACATCCTTGAGCATGGAGATATATGGAGCTAATAATGCTGTAGGAGCTCAAACTATTCCCATTCTAAATTCGGAGCTTTCGTACTTCATAGATAAAGACCAGCGATGGAGTTTAGGAGTTCGTGCATTTGATATATTAGACAAAAACCAAAACCTATGGAGATGGTGGAGTAACAACAGTTTCACGCAGAGTCAAAGCAACGCCGTACAGCGTTTTGTAATGGGGACTCTTACGTATAAAATAAAGAAACCAGGGTCAAAAGGGGGTGAGCACACAGGCAGAAGAGGTCGTGGTCATCACTAATTAATAAAAGAAAAATTTAAATTGCGACAAGAAATGAGCAAACAGATACACGTACCAACAGTAGCAGAACTAGTAGCCAAAGGAGAAAAAGCAGATGTCCTCTTTTGGGTAGGATGTGCGGGTAGTTTTGATGAGCGTGCTCAGAAAATTACAAAGGCTTTTGTCAAAATACTGGATAGTGTTGGTGTGAACTATGCTATACTGGGGAAAGAAGAAAGCTGTACAGGTGATCCCGCAAAGAGGGCAGGAAATGAGTTTCTGTTTCAAATGCAAGCTATGGCAAATATTGCTACGCTGAATGCGTATGAAATCACCAAAATAGTGACTACCTGTCCGCATTGTTTTAACACTATTAAAAATGAATATCCAAGTCTCGGGGGTAAGTATGAGGTGATACACCATACGCAATTGTTACAGGAATTGATAGATGAAGGGAAACTAACGTTTGGTGCAGATCCGTTCAAAGGCAAAAAGATAACGTACCATGATAGCTGCTATCTAGGTAGAGCAAATGGTGTGTATGATGCTCCACGTAGAATACTAGAAGCCATGGATGCAGAACTAGTAGAGATGAAGCGTTGTGGTAAAAGTGGACTATGCTGTGGTGCTGGTGGTGCCCAAATGTTCAAAGATGCAGAGAAAGGCAACAAGGAAATCAATATAGAGCGTACGGAGGAGGCTATAGAGACAGGTGCGAGTATTGTCTCGGCCAACTGCCCGTTTTGTACTACCATGATGGGAGACGGCATAAAACATGCTAATAAAGAAGGTGTAGTAGAAGTGCTAGACCTTGCAGAGCTAGTAGCTCAAGCCAAAGACTTATAAAACAATTTATGAGGGATAGAGAGAACAAGATTTTGATTCCTTTATTGTTTTTTGCGGTCAATGTTGTACTCCGTTATATATCTATTGGGGTAAACAGCCTTGCAGGTGACGAGCCCTTTAGTGTATACTTTGCTCAGATGGATATTGCCGACATTCTCAGGCATCTAAAACCGGGCAATAATCCACCATTGTATGAGCTTTTTCTCCATTATTGGATTAAGATTTTTGGTGTTTCAGAAATTGCAGTCCGTGTTCCGTCATTACTATTTGTGGGAGTCACTGCTTCTTACGTATATAAAATAGGAAGTACATTTTTCTCCAGATATACTGGTGTTGTTGCAGCATCTGTGTTTACCGTATCAAATTATGCTACGTACTTTGCTCATGAAGCTAGAGTATACGCCCTATTTGGGGTGCTCACTGCTATCAGTTTTTATCTGTATTTGCGATGGCTCAATAAGGATAAGAGTACGGTACTATTGGTGATTTATACCTTGGTAAACGCACTCTTGCTATACGCTCATTATTTTGGGATTATGATAGTAGGTGTTCAGGTACTACTTGCCATAGTTTTTAGTATTAAAGATTCGAAGCATTTGATGCGTTATGGACTCAGTACAGCAGGAGTTTTTCTTTTCTTTTTACCGTATATCCCTATTGTGGTTACACAGTTTACTACTACTCAAGAATCGGGCACATGGTTGCAATCACCACAAGGTTGGTCTACTATAGAGTATATGCTTCTTAAGTTTGTGAATGCACGGTTTGTGATGCTATTTGCCTATTTTGTGTTTGCTGCTGCGTTGGTATTGCTCATAAAGAACCGTACTAAAATCACCAAAAATCACGCCGTTGTTATGGCTTGGTTTATAGTGCCTTTTTTTGGAATGTTTGTGCTCTCGTATTGGTTGCCTATGTTTCATGATAGATACCTCATGCACGCATTTATTGGTTTCTGCATATTGCTCTCTGTTTTAGTAACTTCACTGGTGCGTCGGCCCGTAGTAAAATGGATAGTGCCAACTCTACTGTTAGTGGCTATGGGTATAGCTAGCCGTAGAAATATAGACAATGGTAGACATACTCGGGATGCAGTAGCTAAAGTGCAAGAAATCAGAACGCCAGAGACTCGCGTGGTCTTATATCCGAACTATAGAATCTTGGGATACGGGTATTACTTTGACCGTGATAAATTTGAGAGCTATGATGCAGCGTATGCATACAATGATGTGATTGAAAACTTTAGGCACGAGAACCTCTATGCTATTAACAGATTTGCAAATGCGAGTATCGATAGTACCATAAATAAGATCATTTTTATGATGGTCGACGGTGGGCCAAAAGAGCAATTACTGGAGCAGTTTGGGAGAGATTTTGAGCTAAAAGGCAAGCATAGTTTCCCAGAGATGATAGAAATATTTGAGCTAGAAAGAAGGGAGTAAGAGTTAGTTTAGTTCACACTTAATCACTTCATATTTGCCGCTCAACGTCACTTGAGTTACGTGGCTAAACATCTTGATAAGGTGAGAACGGTAGTTCAAATGCGTATTAGCTACTATATAGAATTGTCCGTTTTGTTGCATTGCTTCTTTTGCCTCTTTGAACAGATTCAGTGCTATGTCAATGGTGTTTTCATACTCAAAATGAAAAGGAGGATTACATAAGATAAATTCAAATTTTTGGTCTTTCACAGCCTTCACACTATCGCTCCAGTGGTAACTGATGTTGTCTTTAGATAAATTCAATTTTGCAGAGCTTATGGCCAAAAAACTGTCATCTACTACATAAATTGGGCAATTTGGTGTGTTTTTTCGCACAAAAGCAGCAATAACGCCATTTCCGCATGCGAGGTCTAAAACAGTTTCTGTATCCTTGATCTGGGGTAATTGATCCAATAGAATTTGCGTAGCAGGATCTACTTTAGAAGAGGAGAATACCCCTGCATATTGTTTTAGGCTAAGATCTAAATCATTTTTCACCGGGTGAAACAAAGGGGCCATTTCAACCTCTTTTTTTGGTTCTTTTAGAATAAGTACCCGGGCTTTTTTTACCCCCAAGCTTTGAGAAACATCTGCAAAGTAGTGTTCTGCTATTTCTTTCCATTGTGGGGTGAAGTTACGTGTCATAAATCCACATAAGATTACTGTTTCATCGTGGCTTTTGGCATGCAGCTGCTGTATGTATAGTTTAAATAGATCGGCTGATTTTGGTACTTTTAGTAAAGCCATATCTACGCTATCCATTTTTAGTTTTAATGGGCTGCTGTAATCGTATTCCTTGGTCTCTACACCTGCAGATTCTAAGTTCAGTTTAGTCGCTTTTAGTTGCGATTGATTATTGATAATAGAATGAGGAGCATAAGAATGCAAAGTAGTAGCTAATGCACCAAAACTATCGTGAGCTAACGCTATTTTCTTTTTTTCAAAACCAAAATTTTGGGCCTGTGCTAGCAATAGTTCATCTGCAGCACTCCACGGACGCAAAGAACGGTTGGTTGACTTGGGATAGCGTTGTAGGTTTATGGTTTTGTTTTGGAATTGCATTGGTGCGAAGGTAGTTGTTTTCTTCTGTAGGTACTGTCCTCGAAGGTAGTACTTACAATAAGTAGGATAGGGTAACCTAGGTATTGTAGGAACACGTCACAAGGCGTGTTCCTACAATAAACATTTCCTGTCTTCGTTATCACAACATGAAAAAACTGGGATACTTATTACTGCTCTTACCTCTAATATTCGCTTTTGGCAAAAACAAAAAACCACAACATTCTAAGTATCTAACGAAACATTATGTGAAGGTGCCTGCAGGGAAGGTGTATTTACACCCAAATAGTAATAGTTATTTGAGTTTATACAAGGGAGACAAGTCTCTTCTTGATTCAATTGAAAAGAGAAATTTCGCAATGGGTTTAGACTCTACATCCGAGTTTTATATATCAAGCACAGAAATTACCAATATAAATTGGAAAGAATTCCTAATGTATCTCAAGCAAGAAGGTAGGCTGGAAGAGTACAATGCTAATCTTTTAGATACAACTGTATGGAGACAAAAGTTAAGTTACAACGAGCCGTATGTAGACTATTACTACCAGCACCCAGCATATGAAGAATACCCTGCAGTTGGAATGACCTTAAAACAAGCTACTGCTTACGCCAATTGGCTGACAGAGATATTTGCCTTAAGAGATCAAGGTGTAAAAGTGACATTTTGCATTCCGACCAAGAAGCAGTGGATACGAGCTGCACGTGGCAAGTCAACGTCTGTTTATCCTTGGAATGGACCGTATTTGAGAAATAGAAATGGTGGTTTTTTAAGTAATCATAAAGCGGTAGGTACAGAATATATACATACTGACCGCAGGACGAACGAGTTAGTTGTTGTAGCAACTGGAGCTAAAGGTGACGAAAACACAATAACCGCTCCCGCAAAATCTTACTGGCCAAATAAATTTGGAGTCTATAATATGTCAGGCAATGTAGCCGAATTAGTCTCTGATGATACTGTGGCTATGGGTGGCTCTTGGAACGATACAGGATATGATGTGCGTATAGAAAGCGAACATCCTGCTACAGAACCTAAGTCAACAGTTGGGTTTAGAGTGGTGGCAATAATTGAGAAATAACCTTCCCAATTCCCTCGACATCTAAATCGTATTTAGCTCTGAGCTCATCTACAGTTCCGTGTTCCACGAACTCATCTGGTAGACCAAGAGAGGTAATAGTTCCTTTGTATTGAGCGTCTAGAGCAAGTGTTTTCACTTGTTGTCCAAAGCCTCCAAGTAAGCAGGATTCTTCAACCGTAACTATTTTATCAAACCTGCTGAATACTTCACCTAATGCTTTCATGTCCAACGGCTTCATACAGCGAGCGTCTATGTGGGAGACTTTAGATTCCAGGTTATCGGTTACTATTGCTTTTTGTACTTCAGTGCCTATTTGGCCAATGGAAATTACTGCTACGTTTTCACCTATATTGAGGATTCTACTGCTCGGCACGGTCAAAGGTTTTATGTCGTTTTTGTAATCTATCTTACTTCCTCTTCCTCTTGGATAGCGGATTACTACTGGCCCATCGGTATGGTCTAATGCCCAGTACATCATATTCCTGAGCTCGTGCTCATCCATAGGGCTTAGAATAATAAGGTTTGGTATTGCATTGAGAAAAGCTAAATCAAAGGTGCCGTGATGTGTAGGTCCGTCTGCTCCCACAAGCCCTGCTCTGTCAATACAGAATATTACCGGAATGTTTTGTAGTGCTACGTCGTGTATTATTTGGTCATACGCACGCTGAGCAAAGGTAGAGTAGATATTACAAAATGGCCGTTTGCCCTCTAAGGCTAGTCCGGCAGCAAAGGTCACCGCATGTTGCTCCGCTATTCCTACGTCAAAAACCCGGTGTGGCATCGCCTCCATCATTATCTTCATAGAGCTGCCGCTTGGCATAGCAGGAGTGATGCCTACAACTCGTTCATCTTTTCTTGCAAGTTCTAATAATGTATGTCCAAATACCTCTTGAAACTTGAGCGGTTTTGGCTCCATAGTCTCGGGCTTAAGTGGATCTATTTTTACATAACTTACACTGTGCCAATCCGTCTGTGCTTCTTCCGCAGGTTCGTATCCTTTTCCTTTTAGTGTTTTTATATGAAGTATTTGTGGTCCATTCTCAAGTCTTTGTTTCTCAAAAATATCAACCAATTCCAATACATTATGACCATCAATAGGACCATTGTACGGCAATCCTAAATTCTCAAAAAGGTTTGGTTTTATACTGTCTATTTCTTCTAAGTGTGTATTGATAGCCCCAAGATTTGGATCAATACCCATTTGATTATCGTTTACTACAACGAGTACATTTGCCTTGCTCACTCCCAGATTGTTGAGTGCTTCAAAAGCCATTCCACCGGTAAGTGAACCATCTC
>TARA_B110000879_G_scaffold209868_1_pt1 | contig 19988 bp, 16 predicted proteins | sample TARA_B110000879 | Tara Oceans TARA_B110000879 (sample SAMEA4398094) | marine metagenome | biome: Polar Biome; feature: [SRF] surface water layer (ENVO:00010504); material: water (ENVO:00002006), including particulate matter (ENVO:01000060) such as... | depth 5 m
GGTAAAATGTATATGTTTTGGTACAACCCGAAAATGAAAAAAGAACTTCCTTATTATGACAGATTTCCACTGATAATTTTACTGGACGCAGGTGCCGGAAATATAACAGGACTGAATCTACATTATCTACCCATAGATCTGAGACAGCGTTTGTTTTATGGCATGTTAGGAAGGGTAAGCAGTAGTTCATTCAACTCCCGTACATATATGAAGATAACTTACGACTACCTGAAAGCAAACTCAAATTTAAAAGCATTTAGACCTTGCTATAAAAAATATCTGACGAAACAAATAAAAGGCAGGATCGTGAATGTTCCTGCACAAGAATGGGAAACGGCGATATATCTACCGACTTCTTCTTTTAAGAAAAAGGATTCGGGATATGTTCACAGAGAAAGTAAAAAAATGATTAGGAACTTTTAATGGCATTTACAATTCCAGGTGCGATTACCAACAACATAAATAAGGTTGCAGATATCGAAGGATACCTCAGTGTAGCTGGGACTATTAGCGATATTGCAAGAAATTTTTTACCTTCTGAACCTTCTATACAAGAAAATAATCAGCAGGAAATACTCAGTAAAAATGGAAGAAAGTTTAGTACAGATAATCTCCGAGGATTAATTCAAGATCATGGTGGACTTGCTGCGCAGAACAGATTTCAAGTAGAACTCCCCGATATCGCAGCGATGAAAACGGCTGGACCTGACAACGGTCTTAGTGGAAACATTCCTATGCTACTCTCGTTTGACAGAGCAATGTTATGTACTGCTGGACAACTTCCGGGAAAAACTATTGGACTGGCCCAAAGGCAAATTGGTATAGAAAATAGGGCAGTTTCTAATGGACAAACCTTTACCGAAGTTACACTAACATTTTACTTAACTAATTCATATGCTATAAGAAAATATTTTCAATACTGGATGGAGTGCATCGTTTCACAATCTCCTGGACAACCAATGGTTGCTGGATATTATAAGAACTATGTTAAAGATATTGTGATAAAACAACTAGACCAAAAAGGAAATACTCTGTATAGTGTACAACTTATCGATGCTTTCCCCACTAACCTAGAAATGATACAGTTAAATAATCAGGCACAAACAGCTGCAATGGAAATGACTGTAGGGTTTTCTTACAGGAATTACAAAACAACTTAATATATTATTGGAGAATATTATGGGTTTACCACGCGTTAATGAAACACTGAATTTTACTATGACAATACCGTCATCAGGAAAGAAAGTAAAGTACCGACCATACTTGGTCAAAGAAGAAAAGATACTATTACAGGCATTCGAATCTCAGGACACGGTGACTTGTTTACAAGCGATGTGTGATACGATTGCGATGTGCTTAGACGAGAAAGAAAAAGTTGATACAATGGAATTAGCAACTTTTGATATCGAATACATGTTTACGCAACTACGTTCTAGGTCTGTTGGAGAAACATCTACCATCGTAGTGAGGTGTAAGAACGATGAATGTGGACAAGCAAACGAAGTAGAAATAGACCTAGAATCTTTGTCAGTCGATACTTCTGGTATAGAAACGATTATCAAACTCAATGATGAGGTCAGCGTCGAGTTACAGTACCCAACATACAAGAATTTATTATCAGGAAAACTTCCTACTGAATCAAAAGACCAACAGAATATGGAAGACATTTTGTTGCTGATAGCAAATTCTATAGTTTCTGTCCGGACAGAAAATGAACACATCGACTGTCGTGAACAATCTACAAAAGAAATAATGTCTTTTCTAGAGTCTATGACGGCGAGTCAGTTACAATCTGTTGCTACGTTTTTTGAAAATTTACCAGTACTATCCAAAGATATAGAATTTGTTTGTAAAGAATGTAAGACACACAACGAACTCGAACTAAAAGGACTGAGTGATTTTTTCTAGTATCGCTTAGTCACGACAGTCTTGTAAATCATTACAAGACGAACTTCTCCATGATGCAGCATCATGGATATAGTCTAAGCGAACTGGAGAATATGCTGCCTTGGGAAAGAAGTATTTATGTTTCTCTTTTGATTGAACATATAGAAGAAGAGAACGAGAGAATTAAAGCACAGAATAATAATTAAAAGGTTTAAACATGTCTGACGATACAATAGATCCAACTCCGTTTGAAGCAATAAAAGAAGAAAGCGAGGACACCAATTCAAAACTCTATAAGGTGTGCCTATTGTTGTCTGATTCGAATACCGTACAAGGCACCATGTTGAGCAAATCTGACGAGACCTTAGAAATTCTTCGTGATATTTCTGCATCTTTGGCGGGGCAATTGTCTCTCGCCCAGCAAGAGGCATTGGAAAAAGGTAGGGACTTGCCTGATGGAGATGATCCTGGTGCCTCTCCAAAGAGCGAAAATCCCTTCGAAAAATTTAAGATGAAAACTGTCTCGGATGGAATTCTTGGTACCATTGGAATTCTTGGTGGAATTTTTTTGGGTTTCGTTACACAGTTTGCAAAACTGACGATTCTAGCAGCATTATGGTTTGGTAAAAAAGGTCTTATCATGCTAGGGTTTAGAAAATTGTTTAATTCTATATTAAAAACAAAGTTTGTGGGAAACATTGTAAACCTTTCTATTAGAGTGTCTGAATTTTTCGCAAAGATGGGATCTGCTGTAATGGGCATGGTGGCAAAAATAAAAAATCTTGGTAAAGGAATAGGTCAGAATAAGTGGGTGACCAGAATTATTAAAGGGTTTAATATGTTAAAGTCGGGAGTGCTGTGGATTTTTCGTGGCATTGGAAGACTCGTCATGTTTCTCTTCAAACCAATAGCATTAATGGTCGATGTTATTAAAAAAATATCGAGCGCGGTGAGTAAGGGATTTAAATTTATTAAACCTTTTTTATTCCTCGGAGGCACAATTGGTAAACTCTTAGCAAAGATTGCTTGGCCAATAACAGTGTTTATATCTGCATTTAAGGGTATGACTGATGCAATAGATGCATTCAAGAATAGCGACGGAAGTTTCCTCGAAAAGTTGGGGGCAGGTCTGGGAGCATTTATTAAGACCTTCTTTAATACTTTAATCTTTGACCTACTTGATATGGTAAAAAACGGTTTTAGTTGGGTGGCTAAAAAAATATTTGGTGAAGATAATGCTATCAGTTCTTTCCTCGACGGTTTCAGTTTCAGCGAAATGTTCAGTGGACTCGTCGATGGCATTGGCGATGTAATTAAGGACATAAAAGATTGGGTTGTCAAAGTAAAAGATTGGATTGTTGGTTTAATTCCTGATTGGGCGAAAAGATGGGCGAATTCGATGGACGATAAGGAAAAAGTACCCCACAACCCACACCTCGCTCCGGACTACGATGGTCCAGCACCAGTAGCAGGTTTGGCTCCTGGCCAGGAACCTCCGGAAAGGGGTTTCAAATTATCAGATATGTGGAGTGGTGATGGTGATGATGACGCAATGATGGATGCAATAAAAAGCGATTCGAAAACAATGGACGCTGGTGAGGCAGCACAAGCAAAAGTGAAGGCAGGTGCATCAAAGGAAAAAAGAGATGCTCATTTGGCAACAATCCCACCCGAAGAAATTTCAGCAATCAAATCAGAGATGGGTGTGTCAAAACTTACTGATCAAGCATTGATTGACACGTATAAAAGCGCACAAATGGATGTACAGTCGACGAAGATACCTAAAAGAAGTGCTCTGACGAAGGTCGATATTATCGAGAAAGAGCTTAAGATCAGGGGATTAAACAGAAATGGTGATGTCGAAGTTGTCGAAACTGACCAACACAAATTGAACCAATTTGCTGCCCAACAGCGCAAGTCGCACCGCCAGATAAAAGAAAAGTATGCAGCACCAATACCAAAGTTGGAGACAGAAAAACCAAAGGTGGTTACAAATGGTGATAACCTGATAGAAAGATCTAATGTTGTACCTCTGGTCGGAGGCCCCTTGGTCGACGATTATAGTAAAGGTCTTCTTGTTCCGAACGGATCTGCTGTTAAACAGGGAGAATCGTTATCTAGCGGAACTCATAGAATGTCTGAAGGAAAAAGTAAACAAAATGCAGCAAATTCGAATGTCGCGAACGTTGTGAATGCGCCAACTACTTCTTCTGTTGTCAACAATTCAAACGTGACTCAGTCTCCATCACCTGCTGCTCATGACGACAGTGATAAAACTATGAGATCTTCTCCTATGAAGAGGTAGGTTTTTTCTTACGAAAGGGTTTGTGTGGAGTAAGTTTTTTTAACTTACCAGGAGGTTTTCTTGTAGATTTTGGGAGTATCTTCATGGCATTGAGTTCGTCTTCAGTCCATATTCGGAACTCCCAACCGTTATCTTCTGCGACTTTATTTGCTGCTTCCCATTTATTAATGTTCTTAACATAAGTCATTGCTTCGCTAATATATTTTTTACTACGAGTATTGGTTTTAGCAGGTGGGGTGGTTTGTTTCTTTGGTTTGATCTCAACGAGTGTTGTTTTACCGTTTTTCCATTTAATAGTGAGGTCTATATAGTATCTGTGGTTTTTTTTATCTACATCATAAAAATATTTTACAACGAATTCTTCACTGTTCCACCACTCTACATTAGGATTGCCGTCAAGATACATGAAACAATATTTTTCCCAACCACTCCTGTAGATAACATCGTTCGATTTCCCTTTATACATCTCGGGGTTTTTAACAACATATTTTCCTGAATGGGGCCTGGACATAGTGTATAAATAAACTTAGTAAAAGGGTATTTAGTTAAAATAGAAAATTGGAACAAAATAAATGGCAGAGTTAATATTCCCGTTAGATCAGAACATAAGTCCCGGATATGTAAAATTTACTCCTTGTGATCAAGATGGAAGACCTCGCCCAAACTCGCAACCTATTCGGTTATATCTCCCCACAGGAATTTCTTTTGGTGATACAGCAGAATATGAAAACTGGGATGCAGGTGCTACTGGAGCAGCATTTATGGACAACGGTGCTACAGGATTAAAAAGTCTAGGGACTTCAACATATACAGATATGCAGTCTCTAAAAGAAAGCGGTCTAGCAGACTTCGCGGTTGCCGATGTTGTAAAAAGAGCAGGAAGTATGGCGGGTCAAGCAAGAACCAGAACTGCACCAAACCCTAATACTCGCGCATTATTTAAACAGGTTGGACTTAGATCGTTTCAGTTTCAATTTAAACTTCTACCAATAAGTAAAGAAGAAGCAAGGATAGTAGAAAAAATTGTTAAAAGGTTCAGGTATGGTTTGTATCCTTCTTTAGTAGGGGGAACTATATCCAATTCTGTTTCTCTAGGTTATAATTTTCCAAGTATGTTTCTCATAGAAATGTTTCATGGCGCTTCCGCAGGACAAGAAAGACTAATAAGACCTTATATAAAACCCTGTTTTCTACAAGCAATGTCAACTGCTTTCAACAGTACTACTTCGACAATACTGTCGGAAGAGGGAGAATCTCCTAATTGGAGCGAGACTGATATACAAATGACCTTCGGTGAAGGACAGACTCTTAGTAAAGTCGACATAAAGAAGGGTTATTAAAAATGTCAAACTATTTTAAAAACTTCCCAGTTGTAGATTACAGATTTGGTAATAACGAGTTGCCCGTGCAGTTCCAACACCTTGGTACATACATAGACATAATAGACCAAGTCAAAGAGTACTCCATGTTTTACGAATCTTATTTCATTCCAAACGGAATGCGACCAGATCAGGTATCTTCTGTTCTTTATGGTACCCCAAATAATTATTGGACTTTCTGGTTGTTGAATGAATCTTTACGAATATCTGGTTGGCCACTAAAAGATCAGGACGTTTATTCAAAAGCAAAAGAATATTACCCGAACATTTCTCTTACAACTAATGGGGTCGTCTTTACTAAGGAAACCAATGTTATACCGCTTTGTTCTGATCAGTGGTTTAAGGTTGGTAATTATATCTATTCTGACGAAACAAAAGATGTAGGAAAAATATTAAAAATCGAACAAGAACTCGGTATCATTACTACAGATATGAAACTGGATATCAGACAGCCGGATTCTGTTGTTGTTATAGACGAATATTCAGCACTTAAAATACTATCTAATCCGACAGAAGATCTGAAGCCGCTCAATCGTTATTCTAAGATTGATATTATTAAAGTGCAAGAACAGTTCGACGCTCCACACCACTATGAAGATTTCACTACTAAAGAGTGGATGTATCCTGCAATTATTTCATCTCCGCCTGGGTTTTTTATAAACCAAAAAAGCGTTAATGAAAAACAGTCTATTTCTAATTATGAGAGACTCCTTGAGATTAATTCTGAACAAAAGATCATATCTGTCATCAAATCAGATGTGATCAATACGATAGTTACAGAGTTCAACACATTACTTAAAGAAGTTAAATAAAAGTGGCAGAAGAACTTACAGAAAGTTTTGGAGAAGAAAAATCTCTTGGTAACGAATTTGTATTCTCTGAGGTACTATATACTGCTGTTAGAACTTTAGATTCCGGCGAACCAATTTCTATAGATCTAAAAGATTTAGTTGCAGAAATAGATGTATTTGAAAATATAGAAAAACCTTACCTCACTGCAAAAATTGTTATTATAGACGACTCGGGTATACTCAGTGAAGCGAAAGTTAAGGGCACTGAACTTATTAAAATAACAATAGGACGAGGGTCTGAATCAGAGGAAACTGATACATCACCGTACTTCACGCTAGACTTCAAACTTGTTTCTATTATCTCTCAAGAAAAACTTGGAGACAGAACCGAATTATTTGTGATTAATTGTATTTCTCAACATGCTTATAACGATGCAGCGGTCAAGGTTAGTAAGTCTTACACGGGAAAAATCGAAAAGATTTGTAGTGATGTTCTGAAAAATTATCTGGATGTAGAACTACTTTATATGGATCGGTACATCTCTGAAGAAGGTTCTGCTCAGGGAGTTATGAAAGTTATTCTTCCCTATATAAGTCCATTAGAGTCTGTCTCTTGGCTTACCGAAAGGGCAACCGACGCAAAGGGAACTCCGTTTTTTATTTGGAGCACAGTTTGGGATCAAATGTCAGACGAAGGTGAGGGAGTTTATGACGGGACGGTCAGGCTTCGTTTAGGAAATTTTCTTACAATGGTTGAACAAGGACTAATTGCAACACAAGGGGAAGATTCCCCAGAAAGTACCGCCAGAGCTCCGTTTATCTACTCCCAAGCATTTACTAACGAAGCTTCTACCAAAGGCATCGAAGAACAAGGTAGAATTATTAAAAATATAAAAATTAATAATGTAGAAAACACCCTCGAAATGATGAGAGCAGGTGCTGTCGGAAGTACGATATCTTCGCTGGATACTTATACCAGTTTGCTGCAATCTAAACTATTCCAGGCAAAACAACTTCTTGAAAGCATAAACTCCGGAACCGAAAACGGAGATGTCCTGCTTGGGGTTTTAGACCAAAAAGACAAGATTACATTTGGTGAAGAAGAAAAAGATGCTGGCGCATGGTCTAGTCGAGAACGTAGTGTTCTTACTTCTTACGGAACATACCAATCAATTAACAGTTACCACGATGCCCCCGATGGAAGTTCTCTTCTCGATAAAGTTCGCCCATCTTCTATTTTTTCTATGCTCGAACGCAACAAAATAGATATTACAGTTACTGGCATTACCCTACTCAAAGAAAAACTTGGTGTCGGAGATATCATCGAATTAGTGTTTAAAACTTCTAACACGGATAATTTTTCCGAAGTGAATTCCAATACAGAACGTAGTGGATACTACCTTATACAAGCTTGTCGACACATTATGAAAGGGAGTGTTCATGATGCGGTGTTGTCTGTTTGTAAGGTTGCCGAAACTAAAATTGTGGTAGTGAACAATCCATATGAAGATTCGTTTCTTGATGATGCCGACAATGATACAGATGAAGGGTTTATAGATTTCTAATGAAAACAATACCAACAGAATTTTATGGCGATAACACCCGCTGGTTTGTGGGTCGAGTTATAGACAACACTCCTCCAGCTGGGCTCGAAGGTAGGGTAAAGGTTCGTGTATTCGGAGTTCATTCACCGCTCACCTCAGATATTCCACAAAGGGATTTGCCTTGGGCTCAGGTAATGAATCCTTCTACTTCTTATGGTGTTTCTGGTCTCGGTACAAGCACTCAGATACTTCCTGGGGCTTTAGTGTTTGGATTATTCCTAGATGGTATAAATTCACAGCTGCCTATGATTATGGGATCTTTGCCAAATATCGAGTTCCCGACATCTGTACAGGCAGCTTCGAGACAAGACTTATCTACGAATCCTTTTGCATACTTCTTTGACCAGAGTAGTTCTAATGTTCAAGATCCAGTTCCTACTGAAAATGTCTGGGAAAATGATTGGGTTACAAAGCCGATGATTTTCTTTATCGACAACGGAATGAATATTAAACAAGCTAGCTCCATGATCGCGTGTATTTTGTCTGTGTCTAGGTGGGATCCAACCAGTCCTGGAGGTATAGCATCTTATCCCATAGAATCTGCAAGATATTCTAGGTTTATAAACTACGCACAAAGATTTCGACCGCAAAAAGATTTTAATAGCCTCGATGTACAGCTTATGTATATTATGACAGAATTGCATACTACTAAAAAACTTGCTTACTCAAAACTTCTTATGTCGAAAGAGATAAAAGGCAACATATATGGATCACATGTAGACGGTATAGATATAAGGGGAAATGGAATGGTTGGTATTCTAAAAAAATATTTTTTCCACCCCGATACTGCATTTGAAACGCCGGCATTTGTCAGCGAAGAGGGGTTCACTACTATCGAGTACTTAGAAGATACTGCTATGGACGTGTTAAACTCTGCGGAGTATGGTTTATCATGAGTTCTATTCAACAAAACGGATCTGCTCTAGTTCAGGCAAACCTTTTAAATAAGCTTAGTCATATAGGAAGATATAGTTACAAGGATTTCGAAAAATTCGGTAATCTCTCCCCCTATGATTCTCTTAATCTTGCAAGGCAAGATGGATGGGTTGCTCTTACTGAAGAAGTGCCGAATATAAACCAACTGAGTTACGGAACTGGTGTATTATATATTCACGGAGAAATGGAACTTCCTAAATCAGTAACTGGTGAAGGAAAGGTAATTGTTGGATCTAATTTTTCAGCAGTAGGTAAAGACGAAACTCAACACTTCATTCTTCCCTGGACACAAGCTAAGGAATTTACACCTGCAGCGGACATTGCAGCAGGAGATGAGGACTCGGCATCTGTAGGTTACGATTGGACTTTCGAAGATGTCGGGGTCGATGCTGGAGGATCTAACGGAACAGGTTCAGGTTGGTATTACAACGACATACTGAAACACGTTGGTAGTATATTTCCTTCGACAACAACAGACGATGAAGGAAATAAATCGTTCGCTAACCTGACTGTTCCTACTGGTAGTAACGATAATGCTCTCTACATGGTTTCAAATGAAAGAAATAATTTCCCTTGGATCATAATAAATTCTGGAGCTCCTGCTAGCGTAGTGAACTTGCTTAACAATATGCAGGGAAGAACCGGAATGACGGGTAATATGCAGTTGCCAACAGCAGCTACTTCGCCTGAAAATATTCCAGACGAATCTTTGGATCCGACTTTTCCTCCCGCTCTTAACGGAGGTATATCTTATGAAGGCGATGGTATTCAAAATATTATAAACTTTATATCACCGATTACATTCGTGCCTATCCAAAGCGGAGCATTTTAAAGTGTTTGTTTTGCCATGGAAAGAAGAACCCTCTATGCTGTCTGGAGACACGGCATCTCGGCCAACGATCGTGTATGAGGGACAAGCGGGAGAATCAGGACCCAGTCCCAGTTCTGGAACATTGGTTTTGTTATCACCGTGGCTTCCTCCGATTATGAATGAAACGCGTGTCCATGTAGATGACATCGACCTGCCAAAAGGAAACGTGATGTCAACCAGGTTCACCACCTCATCCGATAGATTTGGTCAGGGGCAGTTTGTTACGCTGCAGACTAATGACTATGATCATTATTTTCCAATGGCGAACCTTTGGATTTCTAATACACCTAATGGAGCTCCTATACACCGGACGGCCATAATTATTCGAGGAATTAAGGCGTCTGAACTGAATTTTACGCAAGGTTGGACCTGGTTTACGAACACGGTCAACGGACCTAAGCAGTCTAGACCTAGATTGGAACCAAACCGAAACTATTACTTCAACGTAGAAGATTGGGATAACACCGGAACGCTTGATCCCGCTTACCGACCTGGTCTGTTGAAGTCTCCTGGTAAAATACGTCGCAAAGTTAAGTACCGACCACTGGACAGAAAACCGACACTGTAAGGTTTTAATCGCACCAACAGAGAATTTTAACATGGCAATACCCGAAACCACAATAATGAACACATATCTTGCTACAAGTATTATTGGGCAGGTGCCTGTTGATGTTACTGTGGTAGATGACATAGTGTCTGGCGCAACAAATGCAGCATCATCGATTGCCGGATCTGCGGAATCCTATACAAGAAATGCTTGGACCACATTAACAGACGGAAATATTCCGGAAAAGGTTCAAAGTGAAGTTACTTCATTCATTACAACTTCTGTGTCCGAAAACTTTAACGTGGTTCCTGATGAGATCTATTCAAACGTAGCAAATAAAATCACACCATATGTTTCTGGATTAACTGTACCTGCTCTTGCAAGTGCATTAAGAGTAAACAACTTGTTCGGATTAGCAATTCCTAACCCAGATAACGTATTATCTGCAATTGGATTAGCCAACGCTGAAAAACTCAAAGAAAATTTCGAAGAATCATACACTGATCTTGTTCCTGATGTAAATATTCCAGGTGGTATAGATTTTTTAGATGATGGTGATGATTCGTTTCCTGAATTAGGACCCAGACCGCCTGTGTCGAGTCCTGTTCCAGGAGGTAATCCTGTTCCCGGAATATCTGTGCCGCCTGATGTATATGATGGACCTGCTGTTCAAGACACCAGCGGTTCTTGGAAATTTGAATCTCTAAACCAGAACGATAATATAAAAGTTGGATCTGAAAAATTCTTATCTTCGACCGAAGAACTAGAAATGGAGATTGCGGGATCTACCAGACCCATTAGTGAAGTTATAGTACATTGGTCAGATACTTATAGTAATGCAAATATTTCGGGAACACAATTGCAGGAACTTACTGGAACGGGTAATAATAACTACCACTATATAATAAAAAGAGATGGATCTATAGAAAGAGGAGTTCCGATAAACGCGGTGGGAAATCACTGTCCTGGACACAATGCATATTCTATAGGAGTATGTCTTATTGGCGGTGTAAATGTTTCTAGCGGCGACAAAGAAATCGACGAAAATTCGGGTCCACAAAGCCTTACTCGAACCCAATATAATACTCTTCACGAGTTTTTCCGAGTATTTTTTATTCAGTATCCAGGAGGACAAGCATTGGGTCATGGCGAAATAGATACCACTCAAGAAGACCCTGGATTCCAGGTCAGAGACTATGTTTATAACTGTTTCAACAAGCGCAGTGTCTATCTTGATCCAACAGCAGATACTGAACTGTCGCCGAGTGATATTGTTAATTCAGTAAATGAGCAGGGTGCTGCGGTTTCACAAAAAAACTTTGATATATCAAATAAGAGATTTTAATGACTGGAAAAAAATTAAAAGATAGGATAAAAGATGGTGAGGAAGGAGATCTTACCGCTGGTATTCCTTCTGACGGAACTGTAGACCCGACTGGGGAGTATCCGCGTCGAGATAACTGGTTTGGTAGTTCTGTAAGCTCGGCTGCCCGTGGAGTCAAGATCAATAGTCTCTGGATGGGAGGAAGCACTTGGGGAGTTAGTTTTAATGTTCCTATGTCTTCTGCTTCGATATATCCTTTCAACCAAGCAAATGAAACTCCTAGTGGACATTCGTTTGAAATAGACGATACTCCTGGCGGAGAACGCATACTCATTAAACACAATACTGGTGCCGGAATAGAATTGATGACGGACGGTTCTGTTGTCGTTTCTTCTAAGTTCAATCGTATAGAAGTTGTCGGTGCTGATCATAATGTAGTTGTTCAGGGACAGGGTAATATAGTTTATGATGGCGATCTTAACCTGACTGTGAATGGAGACTACAATGTTAAGGTAAATGGAACACACAATGTTGAAGTAGGATCTAACCACCATCACAGAGTTAATGGATCTTATAGCACAGAAACTGGAGATGTTCATTCTACTACTGTCTCTGGTAATAAAGATGTAAGAGTGTACGGCGACACGCTGGACTTTCATGTTGGCGAAAGAAAAATCGTTACAAAAAAAGATATTCGCGTTATCACTAAAAATGATTTTATTGTAAACTCGAAACGCCATCTTCGTTTTACTGCAGAAAAATACATCACAGCAACTGCAGGAAGAGTGATGACGCTATCATCAGATTCTATGAATATTATGGGAAAGTCTGGTAAGGTAGGAAGCACCGGATTTACATATGTTGGTAGCACTTACAGTGGACCAAAGGTCGAAGGGAAATCATCTGCCACCTTTGAGGGATATCTTCTTGGTCGCGCACTAGAATCTTGGACTTCAAAATATGCCATTAATGCCCAGATGGCATATGGCGCAAAATATGCAGTATTCGCCGATGGCGCTACAACCGCTATCGGCACGGGAGCGGTTGCGCCAATATTTGGTCCGCCAGCTGGTGATGCTGAGAATACCTTTACTGCTCCTCCAACCGCTTATTATAAATTCGATTATGGGTGGAGTCCTTCTAATACAAACAATGTATTCGGATCAGGGTTTGTTGCTCCAATTGGTGATGCATCTAGTATCACTCCTGATTGGGTAGATGTTTGGAACAAAGTTAGTCCGTTTGCAGTTCGAAAAATATACGTCGACGAAGATGGCGCAATAGAAAAGGAATTAAGTAGCTCTCAGTATTCTAATTTCTTTAAACAAAAACCGGATATACAAGAAATTCGTTCTAAAATGAGAAGTATTGCCAGAGCAGGGGGTACATCATCTCCCAGCGAAATGTTTACTGCTTATACTAAACCCGACACTCTAAAATCTACTCTAGTTGAAAAGAACTTAATAAATTCTGATTATAATGTTAAGCTGGATCAGGTTCCTGCCATCTTTAGGTTTGATATTGGACGTAACAGTTGGAGTCCTGGGGATACTAAGTATTATTACGGATATAATTTACTCGGTAATCCTGTAGAAAGAAGGTCTAAGTCTTTCGTAGGAAAGGGTCAAACTCGAGGGAATGATGAAAGGACTATAGTTCCTGATCCTCTTTATAATCCCGATAGACACGATGCTCCCGTCACAAGCAGTACAAAACTGTCTAGGACTGCAACTGTATCTAAGTTCCTCGGTGCTCCTGGATCTAAGTCTTCTCTCGACTTTGTTCCGCTTCTCGCCGACCGACAAAACCTTGCAAGACAGTGGTACCTTCATGCTATGTTAATGGATGGAATTGCTTCTACAAAACAGTTTTCTGATTATCGTTTGCAAGTTACCGAAGGATTCTACAATTTTTCTAGTGGAATTAAAGAAGAATACGATTCTTCGAAGAATACTAGTGGTCCAAAAGGCACTAATCAAAAATATTGGAGAGAACCATTTATACGAACTGATTATCCTAACAACAACCCCGCTATGCAATACTCGCGACTGGTCAAGTCTAGCGGCCGCAACTATTCGATCAGTGAACTAAAACATAGTGGGCGGGCTGTTGTCTATACTTTGTACAATTCTGTTGGTAAAATAGATTTTGCTGCCACCTACGATCTTGCTATTTATATTCGTGATCATTATTTCTACGATGAAGTAAGTCTGGATTATGATATCCTTTCGCCAGATCAAACACTGTCGGCACAAATTATTGTTGTTATGCCAGAAATTTCTTCAGACTTTAAGGCAAAGTTTCAATTTAAAAGCTCGACCTACTTCAACAGAACTATGATGGATCCACAAAATTCCAACGATCTTATCGAACTTATATCGTATTAAGTCAGTTTAAAATGTATAAATAATAGAACAACCTATTGGAATTATTACGATGGCCCTGAAAAGAATAACACCAGGACTCAGAGACAATACATTAGTAACTAAAAAACATAAGTTTTATACTGACATCGATCTAGCATTTATTGCTAAACCAGGAAGTCCCGTGAGCGCGACAGATAAATCTGCGCGTGGAGATATTTATCTAAAATTAGATGTCGCAGCAATAAAACAAAGCATCATAAATATACTCCTTACTAATAGGATGGAGAAACCCTTTAATGTAGATTTTGGTGCAGATCTGAGAAATTTTTTATTCGACCCGATCGAACAGTATTCGGTAAGTGTTATTCGAACAGTAATCGCAACAACCATCGATAAGTACGAACCAAGAGTAGAAGTTTTGTCTGTAGATATCTATGATCTTGGATCGGATAAAAAAATTCCCCGAGGAGCCGGAAGCGTGGATTTTTGGCGAGGTTCAAATTCAGATAGATATTCTATAATGGTATCGGTTTCAGTTAGGGTGTTAAATACCAACGAATCATTAACGGTTGATGTTAATATGAACAGGCTGCGATGAAAAATTTCAAACAGGTAAAGGTGTAGTATAATGGCAACAACTATCACATCCACTCAACTGGATTTTGAAACAATAAAATCTAAGTTGAAAATTTTTCTTAAACAAGATGCAACATTTTCTGATTATGACTTTGAGGGATCTGCTCTTAATAACATACTCGACATTTTAGCATACAATACTCATTTTAGTGGACTAATTGCAAACTTTGCTCTTAACGAATCCTACTTGGGTACTGCTCAACTAAGAAATTCTGTTGTTTCTTTAGCTGAAAGTTTGGGATATATTCCCGGAAGCAAAAATTCTTCTCAGAAAACAGTTAATCTGACGATCAATCTTTCTGGTGTGCCGAACCTTGATCCATCTTATTCTCTTCTTCCCGGAGAATTAAAAGCAAAGGGTAGTATTAACGATATAGACTATACATTTACAAACAGAAAAACTATTTCGGCTGAAGCAAGATCTACCGGAATTTATCAGTTTTCTCCATTCGACGACAAAGAATCTTCTATCATACTGTATGAGGGAGAAGAAAAAACTCAAAAATATCTGGTAGACACTATAGAAAATGCTGTGTATGTTATACCCGATCAGAGTATAGACACGAGTACTGCTATTGTAAAGGTATATGAAGATGGTGCTGCATATGCAGCAAATTCATTATTTACGGGTTCTTATTCTTCTTATAATAATATCTTTAATGCAACATCTATTACATCCCTTTCAAGGCTTTATGTTCTTAGAGAATCTCCTAATGGTTTTTATGAATTAACTTTTGGAGCATTTAATTCTTTAGGCATATCTCCAGTTCCTGGTAATATTGTAGAAATTAATTATCTTCGAACTAATGGTATTTCGGCAAACGGAATTTCTAATCTTGAACCGATAGGAGACATCACTCTTGGAGAATTAACAGTTCCTATAAAGGTTGCTCCTTCGAACATCACTCTTTCAGGGACCCAAGAAAATATAAAATCTTCTGGCGGTACAGATAAAGAAGAGATAGAATCTATCCGCAAAAAGGCACCGTTTCAGTACGCCTCTCAAAATCGTATGGTTACTCCTGTGGATTATGAAGCAATGATACTGAGAACATATGGTAATCTTATTGAAGATATTGTTTGTTGGGGAGGACAAGATAATGTTCCTCCTGAATACGGGACCACATTTACTTCTATAATTTGGAAAGAAAACCTTAGCAGTACTGCTATTAATGATGCTAGGAGATCCATCACCGATCTGACAAAAGAACTTTCTGTTGTATCTTTTAATTTGAAGTTCCTTGCTCCCAGCGAAACTTATATTTCTACTTTTGTGAACTATCAATTCAACCCGCTGCTTGGTTCGGCTACTCAGTCAGCAGTCGATGCTGAAGTTCAGTCTAGTATAATAAAATATTTTACAAATAATATCGGAAGGTTTCAACAGGTGTTTCGGCGTTCGAACCTACTGACACTTGTTGACGAAGTAGACACTTCTGTTCTTTCTTCTAGGGCAGATATCAGACTACAAAAAAGAATAATTCCTATTATATCACTTCCCCAAAATTGGAATATTTCATTTTCTGCAGCACTGAAAGAACCGAATGATATCGATGGACCTGTTGTGCGATCTGCATTGTTTGAAATCTTACAACCAAGAAAAAACGGAGCAGAGGGACTAGAGGGTGTTATAGTATACATAAGAAATAAACTAAACGATAATATAAATATTTCTTCAGAATCATCTCGAAAACGTCTAGAAGATGCCGAGCGAAAACTGGCGGATATCCGAGAGCTCGCTCGCGGCAGAAATACGAATACAGACAGTATGACGCAATCGGAGAACATCGGAAAGGCTGTGGAAGAATATTTCGATCTCGAACAAGATCTGAGCACAGAATTAAAAGTAGCACAATCTCTGGTTTTTCAAAAAGAACCTTCTAACAAACTCGAAATTGTAAACCAAAAGGGGGAGGTTTTAGCAGGACTCGATAATATAGGGTATTATACTCCTGCCACAGGAGATGTCAGTATCATAAATCTAAATATAAGCGATACTAAAAATTCGAACAATTATATAAAAATATTTGCTGTTCCCGCAAACGAATCTGCTATTGTTCCTAAGTTTAGTAATATATTAAAATATGATGCTTCGGAATCTTCGGTGGTAGCAGTAACGGTCGACAGCAGAGTATAAGGTATGAGTTTAGATAAAACTAATAGTGATAAATACCGTCTCCCGCTTACGTTAGACAATTATCCTGTATCTGATAATCTTCCTTCGCACTTCGAATCTCTATATCCAAAATTTTTACAATTTATGGAGACATATTACGAATCATACGATTCTTCTGATGGTCCGGCAGCAGCACTAAACGATCTTCAACACAATAGAGACTTAGAAGATTTGTCTCCACAACTATTAAAGTTTTTGGGTAATGAATTTTTTAGCGGTAATGATTATATAGAAGGATTTAAAGACAAAAAATCAGCAATTCAAGTTTCTAATCTTCTTTATCGTTCGAAAGGTACTTCTTATTCTATTCAACAATTCTTTAGATTGTTTTTTGGATCCGAATCTGAAGTGAGGTATGGTCGCGACCACATATTTAAAGTGGGAGACCCCGTTGAAGAAAGTCTGACTTACATTTCAGATCCTAGATATTACACCAAGACTCTATCTGATGGCGGATCGCGTAAGTTAGTTGAGGTGCCTTGGCCAGGAAAGAGACTTCAGTTTCAATTCGATGATGGCAATTTTCAAGTGCTTGCACTTGCACTAACACCAAAGGTAGAAGTAGTGCCTTCGTTTTACATCCTCGAAAAATCTGAGACACCTGCGGGAAACGTCAACTATATCGAGACACCTGTTGGGCAACCAAGGTTGCCCTCAAGCTCGGCGATCTCTCCAGACGACCCCACATACCCTGATTATTTGTATATCGTCGAAACAGAAACGATAATTACTTTTAATGCATATTACGAGTTAATAGAAAATATAGACTACATAGTAGATTTTAATAACAAATCGATAAACTTCTTGTCCCCAGGAGTAACAGAGTCCAAAGCAGGATGGAAGAATGGAGACCCTTGGTTGGATTATCTTTCTATAAACGGAAAACTCTCTCCTCCGACCGACATAGACGGGAACGTTCCCGATAGGGATCCGCTTACAGGCAATATAAGTTCCAATATTGGAAAGTTGCTATATCCAAAATCTAAGGTTAATATATCAAGGCCATATCCTTCTGGTTCCTTTATTGGTTCTGATATTAGTGATAAAAAAATAACTGATAATGGATATTATCAACTCTTTTCTTTGTTGATACTTAATCCTATTGCAATAAAAACTTGGCGTGAAGTTTATAAAGATCTAATACATCCTGCGGGTATGTACTTAGCGGGAGAAGTTATAATAGAATCTTCCTCTGATATGAAAATTTCTTCTCAACCAGGACATTCTTCTGAACAATATGCAATACCTGTCGGCGAAACTGTTTCGGTATCAGACGGTCAAACTGCTGTTTCTGAAATTACTGAACTGAATAGGAAATTTGTTCTGAAAAATTCTTCCTTTAGATCAGTATGGACAACTACTGCTGCAGCAGAAACCATAACTATTCCCGTACAGAACCAAGGAACCTTTAATGCTGTGATCGACTGGGGTGATGGTACTGAAAAATCTACCGTCGACGCCTACAACTCTAGTAATCTTGCGCATACTTATGCTACAGCGGGTGATCACACAATTAGTATCACAGGATCTTTCCCGAATATACATTTTAATAACGGTGGCGATAAGCTCAAGATTAAGAAGATTCTCAACTTAGGTCAGGTTGGTTGGATTAACTTAGATTATGCTTTTTATGGATGCTCCAACTTAACCGAATTTACTGCAACTTATAGAAGTACACCACTAGTTACGACTATGGAAGGTATGTTCGCTCATTGCACCGGATTGACTGATATTGATGTATCACTCGATACATCAAGCGTAACGAATATGTATTTTATGTTCTATAATTGCAATGCATTAACGAGCCTAGATGTATCTAGCTTCGATACATCTAGCGTATTGAGTATGCATTATATGTTCTTCGATTGCTCTGGATTAACTAGCCTTGACGTATCTTCTTTCAACACATCAGCAGTCACAGATATGAATCATATGTTCTTCACTCGCGGTGTACTAACCAGCATCGTTGGAGTAGAAGACTTCGACATCACAGGACTCGACAGCACTGGCGACCTAACCGACTTCCTCACTGGCGGAAGAATGACTACTGCTCAGTACGATAACTTGTTGGTCAAGTGGGAAGCACAAGCAGTGTTCTCTGGTCTGACTCCATCATTCGGTGCTAGCACTTATACAGGTGGCAGTGCAGCAGCAACAGCTAGAGCCGCTTTATCCAGTAACGATAGTTGGAATATCACCGATGGCGGAATTGCATGATGAAGTCGAAGCGATTTATCAACAAGGAAGGGGAAGAATACAACAATGGCTTCTAATAAATCGATCGTTTATCGTTCACGAATTAATGTTGTCACAGATTTTTCTGATAGTGATAAAAACAGAAAATTCAGCTTAGAGGACATAGATTCCCAGTATACATCGATAGGAAGTGTGGACGACATTGATTCCAGAACTTTCGACGAATCTTATTCTGCTACCGCATTCCCGCTCAGGATTGGACTTTGTGACTTTTCTAACACCATCAACAGATTCGATGAAAATGCTTGGTCTAAAGATTCTGATGGTTATGGGCACAATATGTTGGGATCTACGCTAGATTTTGAAAACGAAATTCCAGGAAATGGCGGCGATTTTATCGATCAGGTAGGAAACGCTTCACTAACATCTCTGACCTCCACGGTTGCAGGATTCGTGACCCTAAAGATATTTAATAGTCCTGGTGAGATAACTTCTTTTTCTAACACTAATGGTCTTGGAATAAGGATTACCGCAGCAACTGGTAACATGCAGTCTCGTTCTTCTACATCGGCTGGAATAATTAACTTACACAAATATGGTAGTGGTGATCTAAAATCTGGACCTTCTAGTTTTTCCGGAAATAGTAGACGTAGAGCAGAGGGTGACATAATACCAGGGCGTTCGTCTATTAAAGGTACGGGATCAAGAGCTGGAACACTGACTGGTACTGTAGAATCAAGGATTTCTGATGCATCCGGATTGGGCGGAAGACTACGTGCTGGTTCCGGCACGTTTACTGTAGAATATGATCCGCCGAACTCTTATGCAATCTCTGGGACGGGTTCTTATAAGATGATGCCGCCAGCGACTGGTACCCTAGAATCAGAACTTTCTGGTGCATCTGGATCTGGCGGAAGCTACGTCTTCACCAGGGCATCTGATCTTGTATCCAATTTTTCTACAGTATCTG
>TARA_B110000879_G_scaffold69342_1_pt1 | contig 19937 bp, 11 predicted proteins | sample TARA_B110000879 | Tara Oceans TARA_B110000879 (sample SAMEA4398094) | marine metagenome | biome: Polar Biome; feature: [SRF] surface water layer (ENVO:00010504); material: water (ENVO:00002006), including particulate matter (ENVO:01000060) such as... | depth 5 m
TGATCCTTTTTTAAAATGTAAGGCAACTTGTTTTCGTATGGCTTTATTTCCCAAAGCTACCTCGCTATAATCTAAAACCACTGCTTTATGAAAAGTTAATTTTCCCGGTACTTTTCCATATACCTGATTTGTAATAAGCTCAAGTATCTCCGGTCGGCGAATTTGCTCCCAAGTTTCTTTGGTGTTAATCTGAGTTCCATTTTCGGAAATCAAGAGTTCTGGAAGGTTAAATTTCGGAACCAATGCTTCTGTCTTAATTGTTGTAGATATTTTTGATTGCGCGGAAGAATTAATTATGAAGGATAAAACAAAAAAAATTGAAATAATGAAGCTTCTCATGGTTGGTTCTATTAACTGATTTATGAAATTAAATATACAAAAATTAGATTATTAGAAATTAAAGATACTTTGAATTGGTGAATTTTAAAACCGTAATATTTTATATCTTTAATAAAAAAACTGATGAAAAAACTTCTTTTACTGCTGCCTTTTTTGATACTTTCATGTGCAAAAGAAATTAAAGTTATTTCTTACAATATCCGCTATAACAACCCAAATGACGGGATAAATATTTGGGAAAATCGCAGAGAGACAGTGGGTCAATTACTCCTAAATGAAGCACCAAATTTCATAGGGATTCAAGAAGTCAAACATCCACAATTGATGGATTTGCAGGAAGCCCTAAGCGGTTATGATTATATAGGAGTTGGTCGTGATGATGGGGAAACCAAAGGAGAATACAGCCCGATTTTTTACAATAAAAATAAGCATCAGGTTTTAAAATCGAATACTTTTTGGTTGTCCGAAACACCCGACACAATTTCAGTAGGTTGGGACGCCTCAATGGAGCGTATTTGCACGTATGGATTGTTTAAGAACAAAGAAAACGATCAAACATTTTGGGTCTTCAACACGCATTTCGATCACCGAGGTCACTTGGCAAGAGAAAAATCTACTGAACTAATTATCAAAACAATAAACCGTCTGAATACCGAAAATCTCCCCGTTATTCTCACAGGTGATTTTAACTTAACCCCAGAAACCTCCTCAATCGAGTTACTCCAAAAAAACTTTGATGATGCACAAGGAGCCCTCCCTAAAACGGATCCTTTTTATGGAACAACAAATGGTTTTGGAAACTTAAAAAATGCAGGACATCGGATTGATTATGTATTTACAAAAAAAATAGAAGTTAAAAGTGCCAAACATTTATACAAAAAAACACCTTTGGAGGGATGGGCTTCTGACCATCACCCTGTTGTTGCTACTTTAGAATTAATCGAATAGTGTAGAGGTTTCAATTAAGATTATAGATTTTTTTAATTCATCAGAATAAATAAAAATCTAATAGTTCAGTGCTAAATTTTTCTATACTTTTGACATATGAACGATAATTCCGATCAGCACATTAAGGCCTCCATTAATAATTTTAAAGCGGCTATCGATACATTACCTGTTGATTCTCTAATAACAATCACTGAAAACTACAAATCCATCTTAAACCAATTAGATGAAGTCAATGCTGGCTTATTGAGACAAATAATTGCGGTTGCCGAACAAACCATCAAAAAAAGAGATTCTACTACTTAACATAAATTTCACTTCAACAGAAAATGGATTATTCAGTTAAATCAATTTATAATTTACTTACTACAATAATAACTCTTCTTCCTTTCTTGGTTTTTAGTCAAGACATTGGAACAGACTACTGGTACATTTCCTCTCCTGAATTAAGATATAATTTAACCGAAAAAGTTGAAATCCGTCTGAGACCTTATGACGGGTTTTTATTGTCTAATACTGAAAAAGAGACAAACAAATTTGGTAGAACAGAACTAATGGTTGCTTATAAATACAAAAAGTTTATGTTTTTTGTTTATGCCAAAGCAAGAACCACTGGTGAGGCTTGGATCGGTCCAAGAGTTGACTTTAACACTTTGACAAAGAATAAGAAAATTTCTTTGCATGCACATTACAGGTATTTCACAGGACTCAACGGCGATTCTAAGGTCCATCAATATGTTGTTACTTTGTTTAATTACAACCTGAGCAAAGCCATCCGGCCGGGGATACTGGGTTACTCTAGACATCAATTTGGTTCTGATCCGCTCATCTTCTATGGCCCATCTGTCACGGGTGTTATTACCAAAAGAACTTCTGTGCTGCTCTCTTATATGAAATGTTTGACAACGCCGAGACGTTTCCTAACCATGTTCGCGTTAAATATCAGAATATAAAGGTGCTGAATTTATTTTAACTAGAATTTAATCAAAGACCAAGAGTGATTTGTTGAAATTCAGATTTACAATTTGTAGATGTTAGAGGAATTAAATAATATTAATAAGCTTAAGGAGAAATTATTAACTTCAAGTGCAAAGTCAATTTTTTCCAATGCACATCCAAAAAAAAGTGTCGATAAAATTGACCTCCAAGAACTTCTTTCCCATTCCAATCATCCTGACCTAACTCCAGCTAAAACGTTTGAATTCCTTCTTAAGAATGAATCTTTTAAGTTTCTTTTTAATGTACAATACGGTCAAAACAAAAGACATCCCCTTAAAAGAAAACTTTTAAATATCTATCGGAAAAATACCGATGCGATTAATGAATTAAGTATTGATTGTTTTGGGGTGGGATATCCCTTAATCAGAATCCCAGATCAAGGAAAAAGAAGATTGAGATACATTCCTATATTCATTTGGGATCTGAAAATAAGTAAATCAAAAGATCGACTAAATTACTTATTTGTAAAAAAAGAAAAAAGCCCTAATGTCTATATAAACCCAATTCTAATTGAAACAATAAAACTTGAGTTTAATGAGTTTTTTGTAGACCCAACGCTGTTATACGAAAATAAAGTTCATGAAAACTATCTCTCAATAGTCAATATTTTTCTTTCAGCCTTAGAGCTAAACCCAATCGAAGATGATTTTATTCACCAAAGCGCATTTACATTTCAAAATGATGAATTGACTTACAGTTCTGAATCAAATTCGGCGCTTATTAACAATGGCGTTTTAGGACTTTATGACAACTCTAAGTCTCCAATAATCAAAGACTATAATTCGATTAATGATCTTTATTTTTTTAAACAGAAAAAAGAGGTATCAATAAATTTAAACGAAACCATTTTTTGTGGCGTTGATTTAGATCACTCTCAGCAAAAAATTATAAAATCTCTAAATTCTGGAAAGGATATTGTGATCCACGGACCCCCCGGAACGGGCAAAAGTAAAACGCTAACCGGAGTGCTGTTACACGCGTTGAGTAAAGGAAGTTCTTGTCTGGTGATTTGCGAAAAGAAAACCGCCATGGATGTTATCTTCAAGAATCTCTCAGAACTCGGGTTTTCTGAATATTGCATAAAGATCGATGATGTCAGAAAGGACAGAAGAATGGTGGTCAATAAAGCAAGGGAGATTATTGAAGAACAAAGTGCATCTCGAACCAACTTATTTAAAGAAAATAAAATCAATATTACTTCTTCTGCAAAGAAGATAATTGATGATAAAATCTTTGTTATCAACTCAATGATTAATGAAATCTATGATAAAAAACAGAAGTTAAATGCTCAGCTCCTAGAACCAGACTTAAATTATACGGATTTGGTTTTATCAATTGACATTGAAAAGAAAAATGAAATGGGTGCTTACGGAATAAGTCGTAATCAGTTTAAATTTGAACCAGAAGAATATATCCGTTTAAGTCTACTTTTTAATAACATAAAAACTTTTATTGATAAGCACTCAAATCCCTACGATTCCTTTTTTAATTACATCAATTTTGACTTTATAAATGGAATGAATGCTGGGGAATATGGCTCTTACATTGAAAACATTTATTTGGAATTTCATGAGTCTCTTCTGTCATTGAAAAAACTTATTTTGGAACAATCCTCAAATAGTAGTACGATTAACCTTAAATACTATGAGATACTGACGGATGAAAATTCATCTTTTTCATTGATTATTAAAAGATTTAAACAATTAAGATCAAAACTATTTAGGGGCTCACTTTTTAATAAAAATTTTGTAAAACTGGTTCAAAACATGGACCTGATCGCTCAGTTAGATTTTTTGTCAAAGGCAGTCTTGACGCTGCACAATGGCAAAAGTAATCTTGATTTTCTGGTTGGCTTTAATTCAATATACACAACTTTTTCAGTAGAAGAGAAGCTACTGGTGGACAATTATTGCCAAGTAAAGGGTTTTGAAGAAATTTTCAATAATTGGTATTTTAGGGTAGTGGTAAATCAAAACTATGTTGGGAATTTTGATTTTAATGGGTTTCAAAAAGGCTATTATGACATTGTTGAAGATATCGACTTAATCAACGATTTTCTTAGAAAGGAAACACTCTTTAACTTGTTCAATAAACGTTTAAAAGCAATTATACAATTTAAAAATACGAGCAAGAGTTTAACCATTGAACAATTTTTTTCCAAGAAGAGTACTGCTAAAAACAAGAAACTTACCCTCAGGGAAATTTCAAGTAACAAATCTAAATTATTTCAATCTTTCTTTCCCATTATATTGACAAATCCTTCGACATGTTCTACCATTTTCCCTATGGAAAATGAGTCGTTTGATTTGGTTATTTTTGACGAGGCGAGTCAGTTGAGGGTGGAAGATAATTTCCCTGCACTTTTGAGGGGTAAACAAAGGGTGGTTGCCGGTGACCTCAATCAATTACCCCCGATGAATTACTTTAAAAAGACAAACATTGAGCCAGAAAGAAACACCTCTTCCTATTTTAATTCGTTGCTTGATTTTTGTATAAACAAAAACTTTAAAGAACATTATTTAGACATTCATTATCGGTCAAAGCATCCAGATTTAATCGCTTTTTCGAATCACGCATTTTACGAATCAAGATTAATTCCTCTGCCTCCAACAACAAAGGAAACTCCAATTATATACAACGAATCTAAGGGGGTTTTTAAGGATGGAGTTAATAAAAAAGAGGCTTTAGATATTGTGTCTTATTTAAACGAATCTGTTAAAGATCACTTTTCAATTGGTATCGCAACTTTCAACCTGGCTCAAAAAGATGAGATTTTAGATCAAATACAAATTAAATGTATTGAGGATAAATCATTTTTTGATAAGATGGAAAAATTCAATTCAAATGGCTTTTTTGTAAAAAATTTAGAGAACATTCAGGGAGAGGAAAGGGACATTATCATAATTTCATGTACCTATGGAATAAATGATGAAGGATGTTTCAGGCAAGCTTTTGGGCCTGTCAACTCCCACTTGAAAGGGTTTAAGCTATTAAACGTAATTATCACCCGATCAATTCATCAGATGATTGTTTTTAGCTCTATCCCCGCTTCCTTCATAGAAGACGGTTTTGAATCTTTAAATTCATTTTCAAACAACAGAGGGAAGGCCGTTTTTTATGCATTCCTGGCTTATGTAAAAGCAGTTTCAAAAAATAAAATAAACGAAAAAGAGGCGATTTTAAAACTGTTAAGTAGGAACTCAGAAGTGTTTCAAGAAAACAAAAAATCTGATCTAGTTTTAATAAAATTCACTAACAAATTAATTGATAAGATAAATACAGAGCTTAAAAGTTCTTTTCGTTTTGAAAACAACTTCTCTCTTGGAGGATTTACTTATGAAATCATCCTTAAAAATAAAGATGCGAAAATTCTGATCGATCTAAATGGCAAACTACTCCATGGAGATTATGAAGATTATATTTTTGACATAAACAGGTCAAAAATCGCAGTTAAATCTGGATATAAATATTACAGGTTATGGACTTCAAATTTGTTTAACAATTTTGATCAAGAAGTGTATAAATTAATTAATTTTATTCTCTATAAATAAAGTAAGTAATCATAATGCATTAAGAGAAAAAATGAATTAGTTTTATTGACTAAAATTCACGTTTAAATGATCCAAGAAAATTTCATTAATCCGTTTATAGGGCTTAGATCTTTTGAGGAAGATGAAAGTCATCTTTTTTTTGGAAGAGAGCGTCAAATTAGTGATATATTATTAAACTTAAAGAAAACCAAATTCACTTCATTAATCGGGTATTCTGGAAGTGGTAAGTCTTCATTAATTAAATCCGGTATCATACCTGCGATTAAAAAAGGCATCTCCTTAGGGAAAGATGCTAACTGGAATATTCGTGTTCTGAAGCCTGGGGTTGATCCCATTCAAAATTTATGCGACTCTATTTCAACTTTTAATTTTTCTGAAAAAGTTAATCAAAGAAATTCAAAAGAAATAAGTTCTGAGGTCAAAGAATTAATTCTTAATTCTGGCTTGTCTATCTCCGAGTGTATTAAGAAAATAGATCCTGATTATCAAGAAAACACATTGTTGATAATTGATCAATTTGAAGAATTATTTAGTTTTTGTGACGTTAATATTTCAAATCTGGAGTCACAGGAAGAAGCCAGCCTTTTTGTGAAATTATTCATTGATTGCATCAACAACAGCGATACTAGTATCTTTTTTATTTTAACAATGAGATCCGATTTTCTAGGAAGATGTACCGAGTTTCCGGGGCTTCCTGAAACGCTGAATAAAGCACAATACCTAATACCCAAGTTGTCTAAAGATCAACTGAAAAACGTTATAAAAGGACCATTAGAAATAATAAATTCTAAGATTTCAGATGATTTGTTAGACACCCTAGTAAGCGATTTTCAAAAGAACAAAGACCAACTTCCAGTTTTGCAACACGCAATGATGAGAACGTTGGATTATTGGAATAAGACTGAACTCGATGCTTCTCAAGAAATAGATATTTCTCACTACGATGCAGTAGGAACGATGGAAATGGCATTGTCTAATCATATTGATGAGGCTTATGAGGAGTTGGATAATGATCAAAAAGTTGTTTGCGAAAAGTTATTCAAGACGCTTATAAACTTCAACAATACGAATGCATTGGTGAGACAGCCTTCAACTTTTGCTGACATTGTAAACATTATCAAATTTTCGAGGGAGGAAGTCATTGAAGTCATCGACGTTTTCAGAAAAGACAAAAGATCTTTTTTAACGCCAGACAATTCATTAGTCCTATCAGATTCATCTGTGATAGACATTTCTCATGAAAGTTTATTGAGATTGTGGAGAAAACTCAATGTCTGGATTAAAAACGAAAGAGACTCAGTAAATGTTTATCGGGAACTTTGTGAAATTGCACTTTTCCACCAGCAAGGAAAAATCTCATTACTTGTGAATCCCGAATTACAAATTTATTTGAACTGGGTAGTTTCCACAAATCCTTCAGAGGATTGGGGTTTTAGGTATGACAAATCCTATGCGAGAGCGATCAATTATTTGAATCAAAGTAAAGAAGATTTTGACCATAATATTTTCGTTAAAGAGCAAGAACAAATTAAGAAGACCAAGAGAACCAAAGCGGTCTTGTATCTAATCTCTTGTTTTTTATTGATCTCTGTTTTTGGTGCAATCTATTCCTTTGTGCAAAAAAACAAAGCGGATGAGGCATCATTCGAAGCAGAAAAACAACGGGTCATTGCCGTCGAAAATGAAGAAGAAGCCAAAGAGCAAAAGATATTGGCGGTTAAGAGTGAGAAGTTAGCGATATTGAGTGCAGAAGAAGCAGAAAAGCAAAAGCAAATCGCGTTTGAAAATGCTAAAAAAGCCGAGCAACAAAGAATATTAGCAATCAAAAGTGAGAGGCTAGCGGTAAAAAGTGAGAAACTAGCAATTAGAAACGCTCAAGAGGCAGAAAAACAAAAGCAGATTGCATTTGAAAATGCTGAAAAAGCGATGGTTCAAGAAGCTTTAGCTAGGAAGAACGAAGCCAAAGCCAATAGCCTTAAAGAACTCGCAGAATCCACCCAAGACGCTTTGTTATCTATAAAAAGCTTAAGTCAGGATGAAAAAGAGCTAGGGGTTTACTATGCACTGACAGCCTACGATAAGTTTACTAAAAACAGCACTAAAATCAGAAACTCTGATGTCTATTTAGCACTTTATAGATCTTTGATTGAGGCAAGAAATCAAAAGTATTATTCGCATTCCTCAGGTTTAAAAAGCATTAAAATAAGCCCATCTGATGAGCAAATTGCTTTGATAGATGAGAAAGGGAAACTTTTGATTGGGGGGGCTAAAAGCGTTGATTACACCCTAGTTGAAAGCTTTCAAAAAGATTTGTTTTTTACAGATATGGTCTACACCCGCAACCAAGAATCGATCATATCGGTAGCCAGTAGCAATCAACTATATATATTACTAAAAGGAGAGTCAATCATAAATACTCAGCCTCTTATTAATTTTGAAAGTAAGATAACTTCAATCAGTTCTTCTAACATAGGATCTGAAGATTTCATAACCTTAATAGAAGGAGGCAGACTGCATGTTTATAAAATTGATAAGGAAAACCTTAAGGAATTAGATTTAAACATTGACTTCCCTGTTAGCGAAACCTTTGTCAACAGTGATTTTAGTTCTTTAATGTTAATTTCCGACAATCAGATTAAATATTATGAGCTTAGCTATAATGATGAAGTTTTCGGTTTAGGCAAAACAAAAGAATATCAGATAAAAGGAGAAATCACTTCTTTAAACCTTTCGAATAATAAGGAAAAAATTGCGGTTGGTTATGAAGACGGACTCATTGAAATAATAGACGTCACAGATGAAGGTTTAGTTCTTTCAAATTCCTTTAACAACCACTTGTCTGAGATTTCTGAATTAAGAATCGTGATTAACAACAAAGAATCAATCCTTATATCCTCAAGTTTTGACAACACGATAAACATTACCAACCTCGATGATGGAGCAGACTTCATAAAGCTCAAAGAACATCAAAGTTGGATTAATGGCATGACATTAAACGCAAAAGAAAATATGATCTATACGGCATCGGAAGATCGCTCTGTAAGGGCATGGTACATCTACCAGAAGGATATTGTTGAAATACTAAATAAAAAATAAATGAATTCAAAATCATACATTTTTAAACTCACTATATTAATATTTTTAGGAACATTGAGTGCTTCATTTTCTCAACAAATTGACGATACTTGTTCCTTGAATTTGAAATTTTATGAGAACCAGTATAATAGAGGGGAGTTTGAAACTGTTGACAGTGCCCTCAGAAGTTGTTTGGAGAGTGCTAATCTAACTTTTACTCAAAAGAAAGATTATTATAGACTTTTAGCAATGAATTCGATTGCCTTTGACAACATTCCGCTTGCGGAGAGCGACATCAAAGAATTACTGAAAATCGATCAGAACTATAAAATAAGATCTGATGATCCATTTGTCTTTCAAGTTTTATTAAATCAGCTAAGATTCTCGAATGCTAAGTTTGTTACCTCGGTTTCTAAAATCTCTGAGAACATCAACGAGGCTCCTGCAAATATTATATTATTAACCAAGGAAGAAATAAAGCAAAGGGGTTATAAGGATTTAGAAGAGGTTTTTCATGACATGCCTGGTTTTGATGTTTCTAAGACCAGTGGAGGAACCTATTCGAGTATCTATCAACGTGGTTATAGAACAGGTAACAACAATGACCGATCACTGATTCTGGTTGATGGAATTGAGGACAACGACATTTGGTCTAATAATATTTGGTTGTCAAGACAATATTCATTGTCAAACATCAAGCAATTTGAAGTAATACATGGTCCAGCGTCTACCATGTATGGTGCCAATGCATTTGGTGGAGTTTATAACATCCTAACATTAACCCCTTCTGATATGATTCCATCATTTGATGAGAACTTTGGGTTTAATGGTTTCTTTGGAACTGGCTCCTACAACACCAAAGAGGCTGACTTTACTATGGCATTTAGGAAAAATAAGCTGTCTGCAACAGTTACGGCCAGAATTCACACTTCTGACGAGTATGACAGAAGTGGCTATAGTGATTTTGATTTCGACTATGGGTTGAACGAGCTCACAAGCTACCAAGCTTTAAGAATGACTTATAATTCAGCCATTGGCTCTGAACATTATACCACTCAAGTAGATTCGGATGGAGATGGCGCTATTGATTATGTTCAATACAATGCAGAAGGTGCAATGTTGGCAAGGAACCTTGACAATTTGGGGTATAATTTCGACCAGCCCAATGGGAAGATAAAATACTCGAATGAGTCAATTAACAAATATGTTCAAGCTAAAATATATTATGGAGATTTCACTTTAGGTGTTCAGCATTGGAGTAACGAAGAAGGATTGGCATGGTTTAATGATCTTTATTTTTCAGGAACAAATAATGGAACCAAATGGCAGCCAACTCAAAATACAGCCTATCTAAAATATGACAAGAACATTTCTTCAAAATTAAACATTACGAATATTGCTTCTTATAAGTTTCATGAATTAGGAAAGAATACAGGTCTATCGAGTGTCCCTACTTTATATTATCAGGCAGAAAACGGAACTACTGGTCTTTCTAATAGTAATTATAGTGCGCTAGAAAGTAGTGCTTACTTAGACATGAATTATCTCAATGGATCGAGTGCGGTGTCAAAATATGCTACCGAAGCATCATTACTAGGTCATTCAGCGTTACCCAATTGGAATTACAGAAGATATATACTTTCATCAAATCAAACTAGAAATGAATTAAAGGTTACTTATAACGGCGACTTATTAAAAGTGGTCACAGGGCTGGAAGGAAGGTATTCCGAAGTTCAAGAAAACTATACATTTAATGACGATGATACTGCCATTAAACACAACATTATTGATGTTGGTTTTTACGCTCAGGGAAATTATACTTACAGAAAGTTAAAAGCAGTCATCGGTGGGCGTGTAGATTACAATAGGATTGATGATGATGGTGGTTTTGGTTTTGTTTTCAACCCAAGATTTGCGCTAGTTTACCCAATAAAAAAGTTTGTTATTAAGGGAATCTATTCTGAAGCATTTAAGGATGCTACAAATTTTGACAAGTATTCAATTTCAGCAGGATCTAGAGACATTCCCAATCCTACGCTTCCTCCAGAAAAAGTTAATACTACAGAATTCTCAATCTTATGGGATAATAGCACAGAGCTGAAAAATAAGTTTAAAGTTTTTGCAGAGCTGTCAGCATTTTCCTCAAAATTTTCAGGTGCCATTCAAACTGTTCAAACAGCAAGTGGACTTCAAAATCAAGATGTGGGATCCTTAGAGATTAAAGGAGGCCAGTTCAGAACAAATCTGTCTTACAGTACTCTAGATTTGGAGTTAAATTATACTTATACCGATCCGTTCTCTATAGCCTATGATAGTGATGCAAATAGCTTTTCTGATCCTGTTAGGGTGGGTGACATTGCTACGCACAAAGGAAATGTAATACTCAACTGGAAATTCAAGACACGTGATGCCGAAAATAGCGCTGTCTTTAATTGGAACAATCGATTAAACATTTCTGAGGCAAGAAAAACAGGGGCAGGAACAACTGTGAGCGGAAATCCATATGATTCAATTAAAGGTTTTTCTATTTTAAATTCTTACTTATCCTTCGAGACTAAAGCTGGATTAATTTTTGGTATTGGTATAAATAACGCATTAGACACAGAATGGTTTGTCCCAGGGGCAAGAACTGCAAGTGGAATTGTTGCTTCAAGAGTTCCACAACAAAAACGAAATTACTTTTTTAGAATTGGATATGACCTTCGCTAATGAAGTTTATCAGAATGATATTATGATAAATGAGTTTTTAATTGTTTCATTTTCAAGACCTAAGAAGGACTCTTTGATTAATAGCAAAATCTTATTTATCGCTGGATTTTCAGGTTGCGGAAAATCTTCTCTTGTTCATGGTCTTAAAGACAAGCTTCCCTCCTATTACAATATTCCAGAAAGAAGGATCATCACCAATAAATGTATTATCGAACCAATGTTAGAGGAAAAACAATCCCTGAACAACTATTCGGAAAGAACAGACCGGGTTGGAATTGTCAAAAAGTTTAAGGAAAACATCCCAGAAGGAATCATTTACGGACTCAAGAACATTGATGTTAAGAACATAAACCCGACTGGATTTATATTCGACGGCATACGGGGTGAAAATGAAATGAACGCAGCACTAGAAGCTTTTCCAAAAGCTAAGATAATTCATCTAATTGCTAATGATGAGATTCGAAAAGAAAGAATCGCAGGAAGGAAAGATCCATTTGACAATGCGAAAAATGAAAAAGATTTGAATTTTATAATTTCAAAAGACTACGAGATACACAAAAAAGAGATTAACATAAACACAAAATACACTGATAAAGTTTTGACTATAGACACGAGTGGACTAGCAATGAAAGAAGTTTTAAATACGGCCTATGATTGGTCACTAAATTAATTAGGATGGAGGATTATATTAAAACTTCAGTTAAAGAAGGTAGGATTGTTTTCTGGGAAGAAATCGCAAGAGATGGAGCACAATCAAAGACGATTCTATCGGGAGAGAAAAGAGCATATTTTGCAAATAAAAATGCTTCGTTATTTAATGGTGACGCACACAAACATTTAATTTTCGCTTCTGGTTTCCCAACCGCTGGTAAAAACGAGTTTAATGCCATTAAGGCTTTAGCGGAACAAGTGGACACTTGTTACTTGGCGACTCATGGTAGACCAACTCGGAATGACATGGACACATCAATTGAAGCAATAAAAGCTGCAAAGTATCCTAGACTGTCTTTTTTAATTCCCAGTACACAAGAGAAAGCACAAACAATCATGAAATGTGATTTGGAAGAAGCATTTCAAACAGGTATTGATTTGGTTAAGTACACCAAAGATAAACAACCAGATTTCCCTTTAGACATAGCCATTGTCGATTCCCCTGGAGCGGATACTTCAAGATTAGCGGAATTTCTAAATGAGGCTTCTGAAAATGGAGTTTCTATTTCAAAACTGTGTGATTCTAGAGGATTGTTTTATCCAAATGAATTGTCTCGGTTTTATAAAAATTTGGCTTCAAAGCTAACAAGTAAAGTAGATCTTGGTGTTCATTTTCACAACGATCTGTCTATGGCACTGTGGAATTCAATACTAATGCTACAACAAGGCATAAGAATGGTCTCTACCTCATGGTTAGGTCTGGCAGAAAGATCAGGGTTAGTTTCAAGTGAACAAATCCTTTTTGTACTCTTTCATGAAACCAATCTTCTCAATGAAAGGTTGGGTATCTCAAATCCTGAAAATTTGATTTCTGGAGATTTTAATCTTAAAATGATTGTTGGCTTAGCTAAAGAAATTGCGGAAGAATTAAACATTCCCATAAAAACAATAGATCCTATCATCGGAAGTGGACTAAATTCTATTTCAACTGGATTGCCTTTTACAAATCCAAAACAATTTCAACCCTTTGATCCAAAAGAGGTTTTGGGCGTAGAACAAGAAGTTGTTGTTACCCACATGGCAAGTAAAAAAGTGATCAGCCACGTTGCAAAACAATTAGGTTTTGAATTTAATTATGATGAATTATCAAGAATCTTAGACATCATAAAAAGCAAACCATACGATAGTAGAAACCCTGTTTTTAAAAACAGTGAATTGTCTATGATTTTTAACTCGATCAAAAACAAAAAAGTAGGTGAAAGCTTCTAAAGAAAATAAGGTCTTGCTTTTTGGCGATAATTTATATAATTATGAAAATTATAGGCCTAATTATCCCGAAGCATTATTCGCATCAATAGTTGGTTCACTCTCTGGAAAAACAAAAACCTGTATTGATGTAGGTGCTGGAACTGGAATTGCTTCCTCAGTTTATGCAAATACTTTTGATCAGGTAATCGCTGTTGAACCTGATGTTCTGATGGCTGATAGTATATTAAACAATCCTAATCTCAAAAATAACGTTTCGGTTCTTAAAGGAGATTTTGGAGAAGTAAAAAACGAGTGCAATACAATAGACTTAATTAATTGTTCTTCATCATTCCACTGGTTAAAAGAAGACTCGTTTTTGAAAAAAGCGAAAGATTTACTAAGAAAAGAAGGGCTCATTTGTGTTAATAACGTGAACATTCATCCAGTATTTAACGGACGTTTAAATGATTATATACAAGAGGAATTTAATGCTGTTTGGAAAAATTTTATGAATGAAAAACTCAACGATCTAGTCAATAAAGATTTGGTTGTAGAGAAACTAAAGTCTGTTGCGGGATTCACCTCTCCTGAAACCAAAAGCTTTGACAATCTAAAGAAAATTTCAAGCGTTGACTTAATCGGATTTATTTCATCATTATCCTACTTCAATACCTTTTTAAAATCTTTAGAAAGTGAAGGACGAAAATCATATTTATCTGACTTCTTAGAACGGGTAGAAGAGTTTTCAGACGATGGATTACACCTAGTAAACTTTGAAGTGCATCTGTTTTTAATTAAAAAATTATAATGCAAAAATCTTTAAGAAAGGACGATAGAACGATATTAGAAAAACTTAATATCAAAAGCAGTGAACTAAAGTTGACACTCCTAATGTTAACGCAATCTGCATTTATTGGGATTCTAATAAGTTTTTATTATACATTTTGTAACGGATTATTTCTAAAAACTTATACGGTCAATGAATTGCCCCTGGCTTATGTTTGTTCGGGTATTCTTGGAATAATAGTTTCGAGTATTTTCAAGTATTTCACAAAGAAAAATGATATTTCTAAAATTCTAGTTTTCTTATTTCTGTTTGTAAGTGGATTGTTTTTTACTTTTAAAATGTCTTTAAACTTGCTGGGAGATAATGACCTGCTTGTTTTTATAATATTTGTAAGTTTTCTTCCATTATCCACAATTGTTGCCATCGGGTTTTCCGCACTTAACAATAACTTTTTTGACCTAAGACAAGGGAAAAGACTCCTGCCACTAATCTCTAATGGAGAAGTCATTTCAAGTTTGATTGCTTTTTTATCTATTCCTCTGATTCTTAGGGACGTTGAAGGGGCTTCTGATGACACCAGCTTCCTTCTTTACTTTAGTATAGTAGGTTCTTTGCTTTGCTTCTTTTTTCAGTTGTACATAAATAATAATCAAAAAAGTGGGATCGCCAATAACAACCTTCCTCAAGAAAACGAAAATGAGGAAAGTCAAATCAAAATTAAGATTGCTGATATTTTTAAAGATAAATACTACACCTGGGTTGTGGTTCTTTCAATAGTATCAATGCTTTCCTTTGTGTTAATAGATTTTTCTTTTCTAGCAATTACCCGAGAGTTTTTTAAAACCAAGACAGAAATCACCTCCTTTTTAGGTTTATTTTTTGGGTTGATAAAGTTTTTAGAATTCATATTTAAAACCTTTGTTTCGGGGAAACTGATTGAAAAATATGGATTAAAATTTGGGATTGGAATTCTTCCAATATTTTTATTACCGTGTACTTTACTATCGGTTTTAGGAATATTTATAGACTTTGAGCAATCCATCAACTTAATAATTTTATCATCAAACATGATGTTCTTAATAGTGATTAAGAAGTCGTTTGATGACCCTTCTTACAACCTGCTATTTCAACCCCTAGAAAAGAGTTCTAAAATAAAATTACAAATTATTGCAAGTGGCTATTCGAAAAAAATTGGGGTCGTGATTGCTGGAGTTTTATTAATACTAATTTTCAATGTCGATTCGGATTTCTTGAATCAACATGCCCTGCAACTTACAACACTACTGGTCAGCTTATCTCTTGCTATTTGGTTGACTTCGGTGAACCCTGTGATCAAAAATTTTAAATTAAAAATATTCAACTTGATAAAAAACAGGTCGATTGTTTTTTCAAACTCCTCTAAATCTAAGCAATTAACAACAACCCTATCCTATATAAATTCTTTGGAAGAAGGTTCAATAAAAAATGTATCGAAAAAGTTTTTCCCAGAATTATACCTAGAAACGATAGACCTAAAGCAAACGGACTTGAATATTCCAAATACGAATCTAAGTTTACTTAAATTGGATTCTTTACTCGGAAAGTTGTTTGACAAAAACATTCCGACTTTATTAAGAAATATTTTAGGAGATGACCAAATCGTCAGAACGGCTTGCATTAAAATTTTAGAGAAGCATAAGGTTAAATACAATGAAGTTGAAGACTTTTTAATCGAACAATTGAGTGGTGATTCTATCCAAAAACTGAGGCCTTTACTAATAAAGCATGTAGAGTGGACCTCAAAAATTGCTAATTTTTCGGACTTAATAATGAATAACCGAAAAACTAACAACTATTTAAATGAGTTGTTCTTGGTTTTCTTCTTTCAGTTAAGCATCATTAAAAATAAAGAAAATTATAAGGTTTTGATTGATTCGATTGGTGTTTATAATGGACCCATTGAACATCAAATTGTAAAAATACTTTCCTTTTTAAACTTTTCTTTAGATGCTTATTATAAAGATAAGATCTTAACCCTTTTGGATGAGGAAGTTTCTTATTATACTTGGCTTGTAAACGCAATCGTATTGCTGGAAAAAGAAGATTCTCACGACTATTTAATTCAATTGTTATCTGAAGAGAAACAATTGAGAGCAGATAAAATATTTTTAATTCTATCTATACTCTACGAGAAAGAACAGGTTAACCTAATTAAAGATGCATTTAATAGCGATGACATGCAGGATAATGTTCTTGCAAATGAAATGCTTCAGACACTTTTAGATGAAAGCATTTATGATAAAATATTTTTTGTTTTTGATAATGATAATTTAAACAGTAGCCACAGAAATCTAATTCAATTATATCCTCAAAAGGATATAGATTTGACTGCATTGTTGGCAAATATTTTAAATTACAAATTCAATAAGCTATCAATTATTATTCGAATAGAAGTCTCAAAATTACTGGCCAAAACATCTAATGGTAATCATGCAGCGATTATTTCAAATTTATTTCATCCGAATGAGGATTTAAAGAAAAACGCTTACTTATCGATTAAAAACAACAATGAGTCAATTTACAATAAATACTACGCTTTTGAATCAGAGGAATTTAAAAGTGTTTTGGATGGCTTGGTCAAAAAATCTTCTGACAATTTAGTAACCGAAAAATACAAGTTACTTAGGAAAAGTAATTCTCTGACTGGTCTTAACTCAAATGACTTGTTTTATATTTCTGTTTTATCAGAGGTACAAAAAGACATGGATTTTGAATTTAACTACTTAAGGGAAAAAGATGTCGTTTTGTTTTTGCTAAAAGGGACTGTTACGATTCAAGCTGAGCAAAGAGAGGAGACGTTTAAAGAAGGAGCGGTCATTAGCTCATTTAGGACGAGCAAGGTTGCTATTGTGTTTTCAGATGATGCTAAATACATTAGAATAGATCAAGACAAGTTAACCAGTGTTTTTTATACAAGTGTTGATTTAACCTCTTATTTTTTGTCTAAAGTTTAACTTTGAAAAGACTTTCCATCTTTATTTAGCTCTCTTCTAATTCCTGCCAGTATGTGGTTTTCACTAATGTCCGCTTTACTTTTCTTAGAAATTAGCCAGGCATATTGTATGACATTTTTTATGACCCCTCCACTTATTTCATAAGAACTCGAAATTTCCCTTATAAATTTAGCGGGTAAGCTCGCTAGGTTTTCGATTGCTTTAATCCATAATTTCTCTCTCTCCAGTGCATTTGGTATTGGGAAGTTTATAACAGATTGAATTCTTCTAGAAAAAGCTAAATCAATGTTGGGTTTTAAGTTGGTTGCCAAAATAATGAGACCGTTATAGTTTTCAATTCTTTGAAGCATATAGGCAGTCTGCTGATTTGCATACTTGTCCTTAGAATCCTGAACGCCAGTTCTTTTTGAAAAAAGAGACTCTGCTTCGTCAAAAAATAAAATCCAATCTCTATTTTCAGCTGTATCAAAAATTTTGGCTAAATTTTTCTCCGTTTCTCCAATGTATTTTGAAACGACTTCGGACAAATCTATCCTGTAGATGTCCTTTTTATTTTTTTTGCCAATCAAACTTGTAGTCAAAGTTTTCCCAGTTCCCGGAGGACCGTAAAACAAACATTTATATCCTTTGTTTATCTTTTTTTGGAGCGAAAAATTCAAATCTATTTCTGCCTTACTTTCTATCCAAGTATTAACAATTTGTACTTCCTCAGCAGTATTGTTTGAAAGAATTAAATCTTCCCAATCAAGAGTGGTTGTTAAAAGCGTTGCTGGAAAATTTGTACTATAGTTAGGTTTGTATTTCCTCCCTAAAGTGAACAACTGAATAAACTCGTCGTTTAGCGTGAAAGTATTTGTCAAAAAAGAAGACCTAGTCTGGTCATCATTTAAAGACAATACACCCAACTTGGTAAAAACATGTTCGTGATCAAATATGTTTTGAAGCTTAAATCTCGATTCAAAATCGTCACCATAAAAAATAAATGCAATGGTTTCCAGCGTAGGAATGAATATCGACTTGTTCTCATCTATCTTCCCTCCAAATTCAGTAAAGCGTTTGTTCAAGCTTTTATTTTTTATTAAAAACCGATCAAATATTTGAGGTTTAAAATATGAAGCCAAGGCGACGACAATTATTAGTCTGTCGATCTCCTCTAGTTCATTGTCCAATAAAAAAGATGCATACAATGAAGTACCTTCATTCAATTTAGGCGCTAAAGGTCTTTCTATAGAATCTGTTTCTTTGAAATAACTTTCCAAACGATTACTTATCCATTCTTTCAACCATTCCATTTCTTTTGAAACACAATTGACATTGTCTTTTAAGTTTTCATCTAATATCATCTCACTAATATTTCCATTCAACATTTAACCGTTTTTTCATAAACCTTGTTTGAATCATTGAGATATTCCAAGGGATTGTTTTTAAAATCAAATCATAGGCCTTAACATCCACCACGAGCTTATAATCATCTTCATCGTTTTGTAGAATACCTTCTCTTATAAAGAAGGAAGTCCTTATGGTATCAGGACTAGAATTCTTTAATTTTTCCCAATTCATTATTATGGCATTTAAAAGAGATTTACACATTTGCATTTCTGCTTCCACCAATTCAGTTTTAGTATCTACATGAAAATTTAAATCAGCACCACAAAGTATTTTATTTAAAGCCAAATTATTTTCATCTACATTTTCAATAGAATCAGTGGCCAAATAATTGATAAGTAAAATTGCTTTCTGAAGACTATAATCGTCCACAAAACCTTTACCTTTCAACAAGCCCAATTTATCAAAGAGCGTTGAAATGAATGGCCAAGCAATAATTATCCCTGCATTTCCAACATAGATCGAATCACCGTCCTGAATTGTTTCTGGCTCTTGATCAAAGTCATCTTTTAACTCTTGAATCTTCTTATCGGCCTCAACTGTCAACCTATATTCACTTGACAAATCAACCAAGAGTGCTTTTTCATCTTGATTTAATAAAAGGGTGTTTTTTTCTAATTCGTTTATTATTTTATTAGAATCTGTCGCTTCAGCATTTAAGATTTTTCCAAATAGTAAGTTTAATATTTTATTTGGAGAAGCAACAACCAAACTGAGCCTAGACCACAAATTAAGAACGTATGTAATGAACTCCTTTTCATTAACCGTGTTCATGTATTCTTCAATTGATTTTAAATTATTCTTTTTTAAAATTGAATTTAAAGTTTGAATTGATTGGTTTTGTTTTGGATGAATAAAATTTAATAACTCTTGAATTTTACCCTCAGGAAAAAGGTTCATTATCAAACTGATTTTCCTTGATGTTTTTGCCCAATTATGAATCTGTTTTTTTAATCTAATTTGACTTTTCTGAGAAATCATTAGCTTGAAAAGCATTTCTTTACTTATGTGCTTTTTAGAACGTTCGAAAGATTTGAACTCTACATAATACCTTAATTGGTTTATAAATTCATTGAAAGTGACTTTCAAATCTTTACCATTCAAATTTTCATTCTCTAAGAGATCTCCCGCTGTCTCCTTCCCTACCTTTAATCCTTTAACAAAAACATCAAAGACTCCGTTTTCGTTTACGATTTCTTTGTCTGCTATTAATTTCTTGCCCGTTTTGACAAACTGCTCATAGACTGCTGCATT
>TARA_B110000879_G_scaffold45398_1_pt1 | contig 19922 bp, 26 predicted proteins | sample TARA_B110000879 | Tara Oceans TARA_B110000879 (sample SAMEA4398094) | marine metagenome | biome: Polar Biome; feature: [SRF] surface water layer (ENVO:00010504); material: water (ENVO:00002006), including particulate matter (ENVO:01000060) such as... | depth 5 m
ATTAAAAATGAATAAAAAACTAGAAAAAACTTGGGATTGGTGGAATCACCATATTAATCCAATAACTGGATTTGTAGAAGAACAAAGAAATAAAGGTAAATGGGGTCCAAGGATCAACAAACCTAAAAAATAAAAAAAATTTGTTATTTTCTTTGTGAAGTTAAAAATTTGTTTATATTTGTAAAACAATAAAAATTTAAATAATGATAAAATATTATACAATTAAAGATTTAGAATCAGTTATAAATAGTGAAGGCTATTTAGATTCTTACAGAGACGCATGTAGAGATGAACTTAAAAGAAGACAAAACGAATATATAAATTTTATAAGCTTATGAATATACTAGAAACAGCAAATGATATAATAAATAATAGATCTGAAGAAAAAGCAAGGACTTACGGACCTATGTCAGAAGGCATGGAAAAAGCATCAGTATTAGCTTCTACTTTATGTAATAAAGATATTAAACCTAGAGACATGTATTTATGTATGGTAGCTTTAAAGTTATCTAGAGAATCTTATTATCACAAAGAAGATAATCTATTAGATGCAGTAGCATATTTAGGCGCATTAAATAATTATGAAAATGAATAAAAAAGCAATTGTAGGTCTGGTTAGTAATCCAGCAAAAAGTTTAAATAGCCACAATGGTGGTTGGACATTAGTATTAAGACATCTACTCAAGGCAGATGTTTTAACTGAAAAAGATGATTGGGATCAATATGATGAGTTAATATTATCTGAAGGTATAAACTATAAGGAAGGTGTTTTTAATTTCTTTGGCGGTGTTCAGGATTCTTTTTATGTAAAATTAAATAAGCTAAATAACTTTACTGGAAAAGTTTATTGTGTAAACGAAATGATTGATTATAATGTTGTTTGCAGTAAACGTAAAGATTTAAAAGGATATTCTTGTAATAAAATACCTGAAATTATTAAATTAAATGAATTATCTAACAAATTAATATTAGGTGATAGCCATACTGTTTCTGTATTTAAACCAGGTTATACTATAGATAGAAATGATAGTGTTACTTTACATGGTTTTCTTAAAAAAGGATTAAAAAATTATATATCAAATAATGTTGATGATTTAGTATTTTATGCTGGTAATATAGATATTAGATTCCATGTACATAGATTTAAAGGTAGAGATTCAGTTGTTGATTTAATAAGAGAATTATTTAAACAACTAGAAAATTTAAATATTAAAAATATAACCTTAGTTTCTTTATTACCTATAGAAGATGAGTCAAGAAAAATACCAGGTACAGGTTTATATAACAAACAACCTTTCTTTGGTTCTAAAGAAAAAAGAACTTATTATGTTAAAGAGTTTAATTCTCTACTTAAAAGAGGTTGTGACCATTATGGTTATAATTTATTAACCTGGGATTTTGATTACGACGAGGGATTATCTTTTGATGATATGGAGTCAAGACAATCAGTTCATTTAAGACCAAAATCTTATAAATATAAAAACGAGTTATGTTAGATCAATTTAAAGATTATTATAGCAAAGCTAAAAAAATGCAGGAACTAAAGTTTCAGGGTATAAATTGGAGTGAAAGTGATGTTAACGACGATTTAGTTTGGAATGTTCCTATTTATGATGTGGTTAATAGAAGATATGCAGCTTTTTCTAGTTTCCCAGAAGCTATAAGATATAAAGATAAAGATCCTAAAGGAAATGGTAATAGATTTATTAAAAATAAAATTACTGATTATGACTTTATGTACATGTGTTATTTATTTAGATTATGTGGATCAGGTATAAACTATAAATCTGACCATGGTTTTGGTAATTTTTGGATTGTAAAATTAGTAGAGCTAGGTATATATGATAACAAACAATGGTTAGAACTTTTACCTGAAAAAGGATTTTGTGATGTAAAAGGTTATTTATTACCTATGATACCAAAAGGTTTAAGAAGTTTTATATTAGAAGATTCTTTTGATTTAATTAAAGTTTTAATTAATGTGTTTGAACAAGGTGTATATTCTATAGTTGATATTGTTGATCTAGGTAACCACTGGTTAAGATCAAGAGGATTTAAAAGGCAAAACTTTGTGTTAACGGCTTTTGCTATGGATTTAGCAGAATATTTTCCTGATCGAGTAGATCCTAATTCTAATGTATTAATAGGCAGTAATGCAAAGAAATGTTTAAAGATGATATTTCCTAATACAAAAGGTGTTGGTAGTAAAATATCAACTACTAATAAATGTTTAGATGAATTATGTGAATTGACCGGTAATTTTAGTAAGAAATATGACATGGAAGATGTTGCATGTGATTTCATTAGATATATAAACAATTTCCAATCAGTAGATCACATAAAATATAACAACGGTATAAAATATAAAAACAATGTTCTTAAATAAACAAAAGGGTAAAGATAATAAAGATTTACATGACAAGAATTTACAATACTATCTAGACGTTACTAAAAATTTTAAATCATCTTTTGGGGATTTTAAAGTAATAAACTCAAATGGATTTAATATTATAGATGAATCACAGTCATGCGAGGTAGGATATAAAGCAAGGGCAGGTGAATTTTTAATACAAAGATTAGCTAAAGAAGGTGTAAAAGAATTGGTCTACGTACAACCTAGAAGGGGTTTTGCAGGGATATCTTTGTCTTGGTTATGCAAAAAATACGGTTTGTCTTTAACTTTAATAATGCCTTCTTCAAAAGAGATTAGTGATCACCAAGCTTTATGTATAGAATATGGAGCTAAACCTTTATTTTTAAGAATAGCCGCTATGCCTAATGCTAACTCAATGGCAAAAAAATATGCATTAAAAAATAATGCTTACTACATACCTCTTGGTTTAAATCACAAAGATGTTATAGCAGGTGGAGTAAGATCTATATATGATTATTTTAAGAATAAAGAAAAACCTAGTACTATGTGGTCTGTAATATCTACAGGCGTATTGACTAGATCTCTTCAAATATCATTGCCTACAACTAATTTTAAATCTGTTGCTGTATCTAGAAACATACAACACGGTGAATTAGGAACATCTGAGTTTTTTTCTTATCATAAACCTTTTAATTCTAAAGCTGATTTAATACCTAAAGAATTTGATTGTGAGAATAGTTATGATTCAAAAGGTTGGGACTACATGAATAGATATGGTAAACATGGTGATTGGTTTTTTAATGTAGCTGGTGAAGCGCCTTTGCCTACAATTGATAAAAAATTAGTACATTCGTATAGAGATTGGAATGATTTAAAAGATTTTATATAAAAAAACAAACATGAAATTTAACAACGCAAACGAAGCATTTGAAAAGTATTATCATTTAATAACTTGCTATGGTATTAATTTTGCTAATACTAAAGCTTTATTTAATAGAGGGTTTACAATATTAAATCCTTTAGATAACAAGATAAATAATAAAGTTAGAAATTGGTCTAATAAGTATGCTGATAGAGAATGGGATTGGTATTTATCAGGAGATCCATCAGCTATAGAAATATCAAAATATGCACCTATATGGAAAAATATGATGGATGAGGATGGTAATGTTAGATCTAATTATGGTTGGCAATGGAATAGAAACAATCAATTAGATAAAGTAATAGATATATTAAGAACAAATAACAATACAAGACAAGCTACAATTTCAATATATGATGGCAAAGAAATAGATACTTACTCTAACGACACACCTTGCACTTATGCGATTCAATTTACTATAATTAACAATAAATTAAATATGTCTGTGATGATGAGATCAAATGATCTTTGGTATGGGTTTTGTAATGATCAATATTGTTTTAGTAAATTACAAGAACTAGTGTCTTTAAAATTAAACATAAAAGTTGGTGAGTATTATCATTTTGCACACAATATACATTTATATAGTAATTTTTTAAATAAAGCAATATAGATAGTTAAACTTTTGTTTATATTTGAACATAATTTAAAACCTAATTAAAATGAAATTTAAAAATGAATTTGCACCAATTAGAGAATGGGCACATAACAAAGGAATATTATCCCAAGGAGATTCTAAAACTCAATATGTTAAGTTGCAAGAAGAATGTGGCGAGTTAGCCAAGGCTTTACTTAATAGAGACAAACCTGAAATAATAGATGCTATAGGCGATATTGTAGTAGTATTAACTAACTTAGCTGCATTAGAGGGTTTAACTATAGAAGATTGTATTGAGTCCGCTTACGGGGTTATATCAAATAGAACAGGAACAATGCAAAATGGTACTTTTATAAAAGATAATAAATAAGATATGATATTAGTAGAAAAAAATCCTAAGTGGAAACACATAACATTTAAAACACCTAAGATTAGCTTTTTAGATTGGGCTATGGCAAAAGGTGGTGTTAACGTTGTTATAGATGCAGAACAATATAAATTTGAAACTCAACAGGAATTAGAAGCTTTAAGATTGAATTTGATTCCATCTATGAAAGGACCAGATACTTGCTTTGTTCCTATAGAAGATATGAGATCTATATATATTAAAAGCAAAGAAAGGGTTGAAAAGATAAAATTATTAAATGGTGATATTTGGGATAAGCCTAAGCTATTAAGTAGAATGTATGATGATAGTTTTTATTATGGAGAACTAGGCAAATATGCATTAAGTAGCTCAGCAATAAAAAACTTACTTGATTCACCAAAAAGTTATGCTAGATCTTTAAACTTTAAATCAGACTCAGGAGCGTTTAAAATAGGTAGACTAATACACTTAGCTGCTTTAGAACCTGATAAGTTAGATACATTGTGCCATGTTGTAGAAGTACAATCAGCTGTAACTAAGAAATATAAAGAAAAGGTGGCTGAAGTAGGTAGTTCACAATTTGTATTTACGAGAAAGGAATATGATAAAGCTATGTATACTGCAGATGCTTTGTTACAAAACGATATATGGCAAGACTTGACTAGAGGAGCTAAGTTTGAGGTACCTGAGTTTGATATATTGCAGGGATTTCCATTTAGAGCTAAAGCCGATGTATTAGGGTTTGATTATATTGCAGATTTAAAAACAACAAGTGATTTAAAAGGTTTTACTTGGGCAGCTAAGAAATACGGATATGATGTTCAAGTTTATATATATTGTAATTTATTTAAAATAGATTATAAAGATTTTAAGTTTTTCGTTATTGATAAGTCTTCAGGTGATCTTGGTATATATGATGTCAAGGAAAGTTTTTATAACGCTGGTAAAGATAAAGTTGAATATGCATTAAAAGTATTTAAAAGTTATTTTATTAATCAAACAGAAGAATTAAATGAATATGTAATAAAAGGAACATTAGAATAGTATTCGAAATATGGAGGCACGTTATCATGTTTTAAAAAACATAAACGAGGCTTACTACTTGGCACTTTTAGACATAAGTGAGGGTGCTAGTATTAAAGAACTCGAAGAAGCAATAAAACTATATGAGTTTCATGAAGAATATGAAACATGTGCAGGAATATTAAAAGCAATAAAAGAAGCAGAACATTTAACATTAAAAGAAATAGATATAATAATACAAGATTATGGAATTGAAAACGATTAAAGAATTAGTAAATAGCAATATAAATATAAACATAGATAACACTATACAGAGAAGAGAATTTGTAGAGGCTAGGGCTTTATACTATGCTTTATGTAAAGAATACACGATAGAATCATTAGCTACTATAGGTAGATCTGTAAACAAGAACCATGCTACAGTAATACATGGATTAAAAAACTTTCCTATTTGGTCGGATCAAAGTGTGTCTTTAAGTTCTATATACTTAGATATAAAATCTAAATTAGAATTATTGCAAGATGAAATGGTATTAGAGAACAACCAAACTGATAGCATGCTAAATAAATATCTTAAGATAAAACAAACTAATGAGAAACTAATAGAAGTAAATAAACAATTAGTTAGTGAAATAAACAAATTGAATAATAAAATAAAAAACAAAAATATATTATTAAATAAGAAAGGTATTGTGTTTGCTTAATAACAAAACGTTAAAGATATTATTGTATAATTGAATAATCAATCTTTTTCAAATGGATAAAAGGAAATATAATGGTGGTGCAAGAGACAATGCAGGCCGTAAACCTAAGGCAATTGAGTTAGAGTTAATAGAAAAACTTACGCCATTAGAACCATTAGCACATACTGCATTAATGGAAGGTTTAAAAAAAGGAGACTTTAAATATGTACAATTGTTTTATAACTATTATGCAGGTAAACCAAGAGAAACTAAGGATATAACAATCAACGAAGATTTACCTTTGTTTATAGACTAGTATGCAGGTTAAAAAAACTGAAGCATTAACTAAATTAAGATCATTAGATAGTAGGATAAAAGTTGTAAGAGGTGGAACATCAGCTGGTAAGACAATTTGTATTCTACTTATTCTAATAGATTATGCTATTAAAAATCCTGACAAGGAGGTAAGTGTAGTGTCTGAGAGTGTACCTCACTTGCGTAGAGGCGCTTTAAAGGACTTTCTAAGTATTCTTAAAGGTTTACATAGGTACAAAGATAATCAATTCAATAAGAGCACTTTAAAATATACATTCACAAACGGAAGTTATATTGAGTTCTTTTCAACTGATCAACCTGATAAACTTAGAGGAGCAAGGAGAACTGATCTATACATGAATGAGGCTAATAATATACCGTTTGATGCATACAATCAATTAGTAGTAAGAACATCAGGAAATGTTTGGTTAGATTACAATCCATCATCTTTATTCTGGGTTGATAAAGAAGTATTAGGTCAAAAAGATGTTGACTATATAACGTTAACTTATAAAGACAACGATAGTTTACCTGTTACAATAGTAGATGAGATCGAGAAAGCTAGAGAGAAAGCTAAGACATCTACATATTGGAGAAACTGGTGGAACGTTTATGGACTTGGTCAAACTGGTTCATTGCAAGGAGCGTGTATATCTGATTGGAAACAAATAGATAACCTACCTGATGGTATTAGATTATTAGGGTACGGTATGGACTTTGGATATTCTGTAGACCCTACAACCTTAATTGCTTTATATAAATGGAATCAAGCATATATATTTGATGAGGTACTATATAAGAAAGGAATGCTTAATAGTGATATTAGTAGATTCTTGTTAGATAAAAAAATAGTAGATAGAGTTGTGGCTGATTCAGCAGAACCAAAATCAATTGCAGAATTACAAAGCTACGGTCATGTTATAAGTGGAGTTAGCAAAGGAAGAGATTCAGTAGTATATGGATTGAACTTAATTAATCAAAATGAAATATATATAACATCTAATAGCAAGAATCTAATAAGAGAACTACAAGGATATGTCTGGTCTACAGACAAAGAAGGTAATCAGCTACAAAAGCCTACAGGTGCACACCCTGATTGTATAGATGCAGCTAGATATATAATGACTGATACATTAGAAAACCCAACTAAAGGGCAGTATTTTATATATTAAAACAAAAAAATATTGTTAATCACTTGTTTATTAAAAAAAATTGTATATATTTGTTGTATAATTAAAAACAAAACAAATGAACAATTTAAGAGAAAAATTACAAAAACTAAATCTTACTACTAAACAAAATAGAGGATTTCAGTATTTATTTAATGAAACGCAAAAACAAAGAAACAATTATTTAAAATCTGTAATGACATTTGAAACTGCTCAAATTGAGAAAAAAATAAAAAGAGCTAAAACTGGAGATGTTGGTTACGGATGGAGTGCAGAAGAAGCTTTAAAATCAGCTCAATATGATTTAAACAATAACGGTATTAATTTTTTAAATTGGTTGACTGAAGCAGATTCTTATTTTGATTCAAAACTTTTAACAATGGTTTCTAAATTAGAAAAATTTGGTTTTTTGGAAAAAAATATAATGTTTTCCGATGGAGGTTCAAATGTTAGCGAGGGTTTAAGTGTTGAATTTTACATTAGAGCATTTAATACAGAACTAAAAGAACAAGCTGGTAGAGTCTATGCTAGGTTAATTTGGGTTGAGTGTTACGAAAAAGCGAGTCATTATAGATTTATTTGTACACTTAAAAAATAAATTAAACAAGGGGGCGAAAGCCCCTTTTAAAATAAACAATATTATGCAAGATCCAACAGGAACACAATTAGAATACGAATGCTACGAATGTGATAAACCAATCGAAAGAGTAGGGTGGTGTTCAGAAGGCTGCTTTATGGCAGGAATGATGTAAATTAAAAAAATATATTATGGATTACAGAAAAGTTAAAAGAATATCTAGAGAGCAAAGTAAAAATAATTTTAAAACAGATGCATTAAGTTTTACGATATTAATGTCCAGTTTCTTTTTTATGTTATATATTGCATATAGAGTAGCAAAGTTTATTACTTACTATGATTTTTCAATATGGATAAAAAGTTAAATAAACCTTTGTGGAAGAAAATGCAACGATGCTGGGACAATGATATGTATGTTGTTATTAATCCACAATCTAAAGGACCAAAGCCAAAGGTTAAACTATCTATTGATATAAAAGGAGATTATAAACATGGAGATGAATTATATATACAAAATACTAAAGAATTAGAAAATAAAATAAAAGACTGCTATTTGTGGATCTACGATAACTATAAAGGTAGGTTTACAAAATAAGAATTTCATTTTGGTTTTAGTTAATTACGTTAGGGTTTAAGGGTTGCAGAAATGTAGCCCTTTTTCTTTTTATACAAAACAAAGACTTTATTATTGTTATAATATGATTATAGACTTATACGTTCCAGACTCATTAAGCGATATATCCTTAGAGCAATATCAAAGGTTTACTAAGCTTAACACTGAAGATAACCAGAACACTAACTTCTTGCTTCATAAGATGGTTGAGATATTCTGCAACCTTGATCTCAAGGACATTGCAACTATTAGATTTAATCACGTCACAGACATCATAGAAGATTTAAACAAGGTATTCGAACAGAAGCCTGATTTAAAGCCCACGTTTGAACTCAATGGCATTACCTATGGTTTTATACCAAAGCTAGATGATATGACCTTAGGAGAGTACATAGACCTAGACAACACACTATCAGACTGGGAACAAATGCACAAAGCAATGTCTGTCCTTTACAGGCCTGTTACACTACAAAAAAAAGACAAATACCAAATAGAAGATTACAAGGGAACAGATAACGCTGAAGCATTTAAACAAATGCCTTTAGATGTTGTAATGGGATCACTGGTTTTTTTTTATCGTTTAAGCAACGAGTTGTTGACAATTACCCTGAACTATTTGAGCAAGGAAATGAAGAAGGAACTAACTATGGAGCAGAGGCAAACTTTGGCATCAAGTGGGGTTGGTATCAATCGGTTTATGGAATCGCTAAAGGAGACGTTACCAAATTTGACGAAGTCACTAGATTAAATGTAAACACTGCTTTACTATATTTGGTTTTTGAAAAAGAGAAACAAGAGTTAGAAGCAAAAAGAATAAGAAAAAGATGAAAGGTTTTTACAACATAACGGATAAGATTAAAACAGCATTTCAAGCTGAGCCATTTACTAATACAGTAAGCTTTGGTAGCATTGATGATGTTGATTTAGATAAGCAATCAATATTTCCCTTAGCACACATTATAGTTAATACAGCAACGGTAGGAACTAAAACAACGACATTTAATATTTCAGTCCTTGCAATGGACATTGTAGACATTAGTAAAGAAGAAGCTACGGATAAGTTCGTAGGAAATGACAATGAACAAGATGTACTAAACACGCAATTAGCATTATTAACAAGGGTGATCAATGACTTACAGAGAGGGGATTTATATACTGAATTATATCAGGTGGCTGGTGATGTCAGTTGTGAGCCTTTTGTGGATAGGTTTGAGAATAAGCTTGCAGGATGGACAGCGACATTTGATGTCTTGGTTCAGAACGATATGACAATTTGCGACTAATGGATTTTAAACAAACCAAAGCAGCGTTAGAAGGTTTTGCAAAGTTTGTGATTAAACAATCACGTACTAACTTAACTAAAAAGAAAAAGAATGTTACATCTTCTTTATATGAAAGCTTAGGTTATGATTTAAATGTTAGTAAGAATAGTTTTTACTTAGAGTTCTATATGGATGAATATGGAGCTTTTGTTGATGAAGGTGTTAAGGGTAAAAAAAGCAATTACCCTGAAAATAGAAACAGTAGATTTAGTTTTAATACTAAACGACCTCCAATGCAACCATTAGCAGATTGGGCACAAAAAAAGAATATAAGGTTAAGAGATAAAAAAGGTAAGTTTAAAAAAGGTAATTATAAAACTATTGGATTTATATTAGCCAAAAGCATATTTGAAAAAGGAATTAAAGCGAGTTTCTTTTTTACCAAACCATTTGAACAAGGCTTTGAAAAGCTTCCTAATGAGTTGATAGACAAGTTCGCATTAGACATAGATGATTTATTAGATTTTACACAATGAGCAAAATAAACGCAAGAAGTCCATATTACTTAGAATACGTTACACCTACAAAGCCAAGTCCTCCATTTACTTGTGCAATAGCTAACCTATCGGATTATTCTATTGATACAAATGGAACGGTAACATTACCAACTTCAGATTACGGATACATAGATTCCTTTACAAGCACAGCAGGGGATTTTGCAAATAATAAGTTTGCACCAGTAGGAGCTTCATCAACTAGAACGGTAACTTTTAAAATTGTAATACCTAACGGATTTTCAAACTCAGGAGGTGGTTATTTGTTATGCTCTAAAACAGCAGTGCAAGAGGCTGCTGGATGTGTAAATGGTCCAACTGCAAACGGAACAATTCCAACACAATCATTATCAGGAGCAGGCGATACAAACACAATCGATTTGACTTCTTATTTTAATGCAGGAACAGTTGCCATTTATTCTTATATCATAGTAAATCCACATACTGGTTTTGTGGCTATGAGCAAACCGACTGGAACGACTTTAGCATTAACTGCTTTAAATGTAGGCGGAACTAAGGTTGTGTATGTAAAGGCAACAGATCAATCAGCAAATAGCTGTGTGGCTATTCAACCAATAACCGTAACGGTTGCAACCAATAACGACTTAGGATGTACAGCATCAACTGGAGTGGACTCAGCAGGTTTAACAGGCGGAAGTATTGCACAAGATGGTACAATTAGTAATCCAAGTTTAATTGGTACAATAGCAGAGATAAGAGCAACTTCAGAAGGGTCAGCAATCACATCAGTAGCAGCCAACACTGGAAGCACTGCTCAAGACGTGACCTTGTACTTTTTAATAACAGTACCCACAGGATACGGAAATGCAGGAGCATCTATTGAATGCTCAAAGACATTTAGTCAATCAGGAAATGCAGGTGTCGCTTTTGATTGTAATACTACGATACTAACAAATCAAGCAATCTACACAGATGGAACTATAAAAACAGGAAACACCTCAAGGGGAGTAATTGAAACAACTACACCAATTAAGTTTGAAGAGGTTTCAACTCCTACACAAAGATCAATTACATTTAATATAAGAGTGCCTAACTCTTCTGCTTACTCGAACGCTAATGCTTTAGTAGCTTGTACAAAATCAATAACACAACCCGCACAACTTAACCCTTGTAGCACTAGCACAAACATATACTACATCCAACAAAGTTTTGTAGGTGAAGCACCAGAGGATTTTTGTCAAAATAGTTTTGGTGGCGCATCAACAACAATAGCATCAAGCGCAACAGGTTTAGGTGATGCTTATAATGCAACTGTTTGCTCAACTGTATTTGGAACAACAACCGCAGCAGAACCTTGGTTTGGAAGAGATAAGTATTATAGAGTAGATAGTTTTAGCAATAAAAGTTCAATCTCAAGTAGTTCAGGACCTTTTCATATTTGGAGAATAAGTAACAGCGGAATAGTAACAGAAGTATGGCGATGGGATTGTGAGGGTGGCGGTAACGGTAATGGCTTTCAATTATAAAATATAAAAAATGGCAACATTAAAATCAGTTAATCTAAGTATCTATATTTATAGTGGCATATCAGGAAGCTACACAGATGCCGATTTAAAATACACTTTACAAAAATCAATCATAAGCTATCAAGATAATATCGTGTTTGAAATTGCCGAAATTGTAAGGGACTACATAGATGTTAACTTTAATGATGACTATATATCTAAAACAATATGGGTCACAACCGTAGCGAATTTAGTTGATGACACTGATACAATCTTTACTTATGGATCACCTGTTACAAACACAAATTTAGCCTTCGATGGGTACGGTTTTTATGAGGATGAAATAAACCCTCAGCTGACCGCTTATGATTTAATTAGTAGTAACACCATTTACTTACCAAAAGATACAGTAGGAAAGCTCCCTGTGTACGCAGCGACTACTGGAAGCGTTGTTATTGACTCAGTTACTACAGACATTGTTAATGGTAGTGGATTTTGTAGAGGTAATGATGGAAATTATTCAGAAGCCAATTGTAATGATTCAGCAGAAAAAATTCTTTATATAACTATTCCACAAAATAGCAACATTATTCAGATCTATGCTACTGATAAAACAACGCTTAAAAAAACAATTACTGTAAACAACGTATGTGAACCGAAATTCACACCTTATAAAGTTACATTTGTAAACAGGTTTGGCGCATTCCAAGATTTATATTTCTTTAAAAAGACAACTGAAAGCTTTAATGTAAGTGATGAAAAGTTTAAAAGGAATATCATAAACAGCTCCACAGTAACCTATGGAGTTAATCAAGCACAACAAACTAGATACAATATAAATGCAACTTCTAGCATATCTCTAAACACTGGTTTTATAAAAGAAGATATGAACGAAACAATAGAGGAGATGTTTTTGTCAGAGAATTTATGGATAAGATACAATGGGAAAACGTTGCCAATTATCCCAACAACTAAAAACTTACAATTTAAAACAGTATTAAACGACAAGTTAATTGATTACAAAGTAGATTTTGAATTTGCATTTGATAAAATAAACAACGTTAGATGATAGCATTACAGCTTTATGTAGAGGGTCAACAAGTAGAAATGTTTGATGATGAAACGGTAACACTATCGCAAAGCATCCAAGACGTTAAAGCTATTGATAAAATATTTACTGAGTTTACGCAGACGTTTTCAATTCCTGCGAGTAAAGTAAATAATAAAATCTTTAAGCATTTTTACAATTCTGATATAGTTGATAACGATGACAATCCAAATGTCAATTCTTTTGATGGCAGAAAGAAGATAGATGCGGAGCTGTACCTTAATTACAAGCCTTTTAAGAAAGGTAAAATAAAACTTGAGGGTAGTACGTTAAAACTAAACAAACCTAACACATACAGGCTTACGTTCTTTGGCAATACTGTAAACTTAAAAGACCTTTTAGGAGACACTAAACTAAGCTCACTATCCTTTTTATCTAATTTTAAATTTGACTATACAGATGCCAATTTATTGAGTTCAATAACAAATGGACTAGATATAACATCTGAAGGGGTTTTATATGACAAAGCAATTGTAACTCCTTTAATGACTTACGGTCAAAGGCTTTATTATGATTCAAGCGCAGCAACTAGCACAACAGGAGAACTAGCAAACCTATACTACGATAGTGGATCAGCTTTAGGTGGTGTAAATGCAAGTCAATTAAAACCTGCAATGAGGGTTTATGCTATTGTAAAAGCAATAGAAAGCCAATATTTTAAACCTGCTGGATTCACATTTTCTGATGATTTCTTTAGCAAAAACAATGCATCGTTTTATGATCTGTATATATGGCTTCATAACAAGGTTGGAGGAGTATTTGAAGATCAAATCAACACTGTGTTATTTGACAATTATACAAGAGAAGGGAGGGGAAATGATCAAGAGTTCGGAGTTCTTAGATATTTAAAAGGTGGCACATTTGCTACAGTAGGACACGGAAATCCTAGAGCTAAAGTTTCTATTAGTACAATAGGTGCTGTTTTAAAATACAGTCTTTTAATATACAAAGATGGTGAGTTATGGAAAAGCTTTGATGACCAAGTTGGCACAAAAATATTTGATATTGGAAGTTTTCCTCCTCACGAATCAATCCACGCTGAGCTAGTTACTAACGAAGTAGGCACTTTCGAGATTCTTTGGAATTTAAGAAGAGATCAAGAAAAATTGTGGAGCACAACTGAAAGGTATGTATTTTTAAAACAATCAATTAATACTGGTTCAAGTAAGATTTTGCAGGTTGCAAATCAATTACCGGATATGAAGATCATTGAGTTCCTTCAGGGGTTGTTTAAAATGTTTAATCTGACTTCATACATAACAGAAAGCAAAGAAGTTAAAATACAAGCTTTAGATGACTACTATTCAAACAGCGAGGTTTATTGGGACATCACAAAAGACCTAGATAAAGAATCATCTTCTATTGATACAGTTTTACCATATAGGGAAATCAATTTTACATACGAAGGACTAGAAAGTTTTCTAGCTGAAAATCACAAAGAGCAATTTAATAAAGATTGGGGTTCTGTTAAATATACTGGAGACGATAAATTAAGCGGTGATGTATATGATATTACAATACCCTTTGAACATTTTAAATATGAAAAGTTAATTGATGCCAACACAAGCGTACCCGAAGATGATCGTGATACGACTATCCAATATGGGTGGAGTGTAGACTCATCACAATTGCCAACACTAGGAAAACCTCTTTTGTTTTATCCTGAAAAAAATACAGGAACAGCTATTGGATATAAGCCAATCTCAGGAGGTGTGTCATCCTTATCAACTTACTTTATACCTTCAAACTCATTACACCTTTTTAATGAAGCAAACGGTGTAGACACAAGCGACAACTTGAATTTTAACGGAGAAAGAAACGAGTACACCGGAGAACCGTTTAACAAAACATTATTTGAAAAATATTACAGTACATATATAAAAGAAGTATTTGACAAAAGAAGGAGGCTAACAAAAATCAAAGCATATTTACCTGTAACCACATTACACAAATTATCATTAGCAGATAAGATTGTCATCTTTAATAAGGCTTATAAGATTAACAAAATAAATACAAACTTTGAAACGCTTTTAAGCAACTTAGAATTAATAAATATATCAAAAGATGTTGGTATTATTGTACCGTCTAAGTTTTTGCCTGATTCAACTAGTGATGTAACAGCAAACACAATATTTATAACTGCTGACAACTCTTCATTTACCGCTGATAATCAACCTAATGCTGAAGGGTTAGAAGTTATATCAACTGATGAAGAGATTCCAAACGACACCGCAGTAAGTAATGTAATAACCCCAACAGTTGCAGGAGTTCCAATAGTAGTCGTTGCACCTGTGATAGGGTATTTAACTCCAACGGTATCAACAACAACTACGGTATCATTAGCAATGAAAATTGATGCGCTAGGTAAGATCGGAGCTACTGAGCAAGTTGCAGAGTATGGATTCTTTTATTCTGAAACAGAATCAGAATTAACTTCAAACGACATAGCAACTTTAAAAGCAAATGCAAACGTTACAAATATAAGTATTGAGTATCCCATTTCTAGTGCCAAATACTCAATTCCAGAGCCTTTAAGATATACCGTAAAAGGACTTACAGCTCCAGACTTTATTTATTATAAAACTTATGCAATTACAAATAACAATCCAAGTTACGATAGTGGTGTAAATATAACATCTACTCAAACGGTTAAAACTTTTGAAAGTCCAACTTACGTAGGTGTAGAAGGTTATCTTAAAAACTACATTTTACCAAAAAGTTCAAGCAAAAGAACTATAAGAATAAGAAATGAAGATAACACATTTTACACGTTTGAGAATGTAACGTTTGGAACATTTAGTTCAAGTATTATTCCTTATGTTGTAGAAGGTGATCCATTTACTTTTGTAAGTGAAAGCGGAACAAAGCAAAGAACAGCAGGTTTAACAGCGGATCAAATATCTACTAGCTTTTATGATTACGAAAAAAGCACAGGGTATCACGCAACGGATAGATCACAAGCTGAGGCATATGCTAAACAATCTGGAACTAACATTGGAGCGTTACCATTTGGCACGTGGACTTTTGCAAATAGATCAAGCGATTCCGAACCAGTAGTTCCTTTAAAAGAAGGGTTTAATTTATTCAAACTTCCTTACAATTATTTAGGTTCAGTAGATTATGAACTTCCATTGGATGGGTATTATGCTTTTTATAATTACAACTTAGATGGTACTGCAAGTTCAGTATCAGGAATTTCAGCTTTAGTTATGAATGGAGTTTGTTCTAACATAAAAATATTTTATTAAATGATCGCAAATATATTAGGCTTACTAGAAGTAGCCAAGAAACAAAAGACTAGCGGAAAGTACACATCAATAGCTTTAGGTAAAAACAAATTCCCTGAATCTATAAAAGAAGCATATCAACAATTCAAAAAAGAATTATGGCTAAGAAAAAAATAAAAATAGAATTAGATGTTGATTCTAAATCATTAGGTCAATTAGAAGACCAATTAGAACAAGTAAATCAAGAGCTTAAAGATGTTGATAGAAATAGTGATGCATTTAAAGAACTTGCGGCAAAGTCTCAAATATTAAATAAAGAGATTGAAAAAATAAACAACACAATAGAAGGCTTTAATCTAGAAGATAAGATTATGGCTGCTGATGGTGCTGCAAAAATATTTGGGGGATCGTTATCTGCTGCAGTTGGAACATTAGGTGCTTTAGGAATTGAATCTGAAGCATTTGGAGCTTTTGAAGAAAAGGCTGCTTCCGCTATTGCAGTAGGACTAGGTATAAAAGATGTATCTGAAGGTTTTGGTCAAGTTGCTATTGCAGCTAAAAAATCAGGTATTGCTACAAAATTATTTGGAACAACTACGAAGAAGGCTTTATTAGCAAGTGGAATAGGGATTTTTGTTGTGGCATTAGGGACTATTGTCGCATATTGGGATGATATTACTGTAGGGGTAAAAAGGTTTGTTAATAATGTACCATTTATAGGTAAGGCAATTGATGCGGTTAAAGGTGCTTTTGATTCTTTATTTGAAGCCGCTAAACCTATATTAGAATTTTTAGGAATATTACCAAGTGAAGCTGAACGAGCTGCCTTAAAAGTTAAAGAAGCTACTTCTGAAATCATAAAGGAAATTGAAAGGGAAATTGCAGTATCACAAGCAGCAGGCATTGAAGCTAAAAAATTATTTGATTTAAGAAAAAGATTACTAGAAGAAGAAATAAATTTACTTAGATTAAACGCTGGGGAAAAAGAAGCTATATATAAAAAAGAAACTGAGTTATTAGCATTAGAAGCGGCAGAACAAAAAAGGATAAGGGATTTTAATCTTGAAAACCAAGAAACAGAAAGGGTTAAAACCGTATCAAGTATAAAAGCTCAAGGGTTAGCTAAAATAGAAACTAATATAAAAGTAGGTGACAGTAATAAAGAACTGGCTACCAAAGAAGAAATAGGTAGAAGAGAAACTCTTTTACAAACTGAAATATTAGAAGACCAAAAGATATATCTTGCTGGTGAAACATTAGGTCAAATATCTAGCATACTCGGTGAAGCATCTGCCGCTGGAAAAGCTGCTGGAATTGCAAGCGCAACTATTAATAGTTATGTGGGGTTTACAGAAGTTTTAAGAAGCCCAACAACTATCCCTGAGCCATTTGGTTCAATTCAAAAAGTAATATCAGCAGCAACAATCTTAGGCTCTGGTCTTAAAACGGTTAAAAGTATATTGTCAGTTAAAACACCTGGAGGCGGCGGAGGTGCATCCGCACCATCAATATCATCAGCCCCAGCATTTAACGTTGTAGGATCAGCACCAGAAAACCAACTAGCACAAGCAATAGGCGAAAAAGAAAGCAAACCACAAAAAGCCTATATAGTAGCATCAGATGTAACCTCTGCACAAGCACTAGATAGAAATATTATTGAATCAGCATCAATTTAAAACAAAAAAGTATAAATTTTATTGTATATATATGGACATAATTGAATTATTTATTGAAGAAGGTGATGATCCAATTGGGATTGAAGCTATTTCTGTAGTAGAATCACCTGCAATCGAAGAAGATTTCATTGCACTTAAAGACCATCAGGTTAAATTTGCTGAAGTTGATGCCGAAAAAAAGATATTATTAGGCGCAGCATTGATTCCTAACAAGCCTATTTACCGTAAAAATGGAGAAGATGAGTATTATATTTACTTTTCTAAGAAAACAGTCCGCAAGGCTAGTGAATTATTCTTTATAAATGGCAATCAAAACAACTCAACACTAGAACATCAAGTTCCTTTGACTGGATTATCAGCAGTAGAATCTTGGATAATAGAAGATGAGGTGCAAGATAAGAGCAGAAAGTATGGTCTAAACTTACCTATTGGCACTTGGATGGTATCAATGAAGGTAAACAATGACGAGATTTGGAATTCCTACGTAAAGACTGGAAAGGTAAAAGGATTCAGCATTGAAGGATATTTTGCGGACAAGTTAGAAAGACCAAAAGATAAAGTTAAAGATGATTTAGCTGAAGTAAACGCTCAAGAAGTAATAAACGAACTTAAAAACCTACTTTCTTAAATGGAAAGATATTCAAGCCCTACTAGCGACAAAAGAGCGTGTTTATGCAAAGATGGAATTAATTATTCACGCAAATGCTGTACAGGAGAGTTAAGCGCACAAGGTATTGGAAACATAACTAAAACATCTGTTACTAGATACTACACTGCTACAAATTGTAGCGGGGGAACTAAGCACATACATACTCACGACTTAGAATTAACAGTTGGTAATATTTACTATTTAGTTTTTAAGCATCACAACCATACAGACTGTTATACGATAACCGCAACGCATACATCAGGACATTTTGAAATAACAACAGCAACCACATATAATAACTGCACAGCTTGTCAAGCTGCAAACTAAAAAGGTAACAAACTAATAATTAAATTATTGTATATATATGAAAGCACTAGATATGTTAAATAAAGTAAAAGAACTTGTTGGGGTAGAACTCCAAGAAGAAGTAAAATTGGCACAGGCTACATTAGAAAACGGAACTGTAATTGAAAGTGAAAGCTTTGAAGCAGGATCAGAAGTCTTTATCGTTAGCGAAGAAGATAGGGTAGCTCTACCTGTTGGGGATTACACTTTAGAAGATGGTGAAATTTTAATTGTTGAAGAAGAAGGCATTATAGCATCTATCGGAACAATTGAAGAAGAAGCACCAGCTGAAGAAGAAGTAGAAGCAGCAGAGGAAGAATTGGCTTACGCAACTAAAGAAGAACTTGCAGAGGTTAAAACAATGATTGAAGAAATCAAAGCAATTATTGAGAAGCAAGAAATGTCTAAGGTTGAAGAAACTAATGAAGAAACTGTTGAAGAAAAAGACTTAGAGCTTTCAGCGGTTGAAGCACCAGTTGAAAAGGTAAAGCACAATCCTGAAGCAAAAAGCGAACAAGAAATTAATCTATTGAGCCAAAAAAGACAAGGCAATTCAACAATGGATAGAGTTTTAAGAAGATTAAATAACTAATAAATAAATAAACAATGGCGACAACTACTTCAATTACAACTACTTATGCTGGGGAATTTGCGGGAAAATATGTTTCTGCAGCTCTTCTAAGTGGTTCAACTTTGGCAAATGATTTAATCACTATCAAGCCAAACGTAAAATTCAAAGAAGTGATGAAAAAAGTAGCGACTGATGATATCGTTGCAAACGGATCTTGCGACTTTGCTGCAACATCTACCTTAACTTTAACTGAAAGAATCCTTCAACCTGAAGAGTTCCAAGTAAACCTACAATTGTGTAAGAAAGATTTCGTATCTGACTGGGAAGCAATTTCTATGGGATATTCAGCTTTTTCTGACCTACCTTCTAGCTTTAGCGATTTCTTAATTGCTCACGTTGCAGGTAAAGTTGCACAAAAAACTG
>TARA_B110000879_G_scaffold52787_1_pt1 | contig 19785 bp, 16 predicted proteins | sample TARA_B110000879 | Tara Oceans TARA_B110000879 (sample SAMEA4398094) | marine metagenome | biome: Polar Biome; feature: [SRF] surface water layer (ENVO:00010504); material: water (ENVO:00002006), including particulate matter (ENVO:01000060) such as... | depth 5 m
TCTTCGGTCTGGAGCACGGCGCCAATACCCTCGAGAGACAGGCTCATGTTAATATTAAAATTTTCTGATGTTGTTGGTGACAGGTAATTGGTATGCGGGTCATACAAAGCAGTCATCGAGTTAATATAAACTTGAAAAGCGTCCTCGGAATTCGATTGCATCACACGGTTTAGCTGGTTTTGATAACGCTTCTGGAGCAGGGGAACTATTTCTTCTTCGGGTTTTTCCGCGATCCGTAGACTAACCACACGACTTTTAATGATTTTTCGCCACAGATTGTCTGCTTGCTCCGTGTTTAAAGGCCATGGATCATCTTTGCGCTCGAGTTCAAGCTCTTCGTCTAGTGTGAAATTCATACTGGCGACCATTTCAGGCAGGTCTTCTACAATCCCAGACAAGCGCTCGATTAAACGTTGCTGATAACGGTTGAAAATAATATATCCGGGCTCGAGATCGCCTTTCAACAGTGTGTTATCGAGACGATAGCGATAGGGTTCAAATGCTTCAATGTCCGCCTGCATGAAAAAGCTTTTGTTGCCATCGAGTCGTTTTAGGTAGTTATCGAAAAAACTTGACGATAGCTGGTCGTCAAATGACTGCGAACTGTAATGACGGCTGCCGAGCTTTGAAATAATATCGATCGCGGTTTTAGACTGCTCTGTATTAAACGCTATCGTTGTTTCAGTGGATGGAATGGCGAAAGCATTGATGGCTACCAGAAAAACAGCGCAAAAATTAATGGCGCATTTAACGACAACGTGTCGGCAGAAATTGATCATATTAGGGTCTCAGCAGCGCTCAGTTTGGTTGGGGTAGTAAGAATACCAGTAGTTTTTACGTCCTAGCAGCCGGATAGAAGTCCATGAGGATATCACGGACGATAAAACACGGGAATATACTATGATAAACAACAGCTTATTAAATGTCTTAAAACAACATAAATACAGCCATTAACTATAAGCATCGCAGTCATCGCTGCCAAATTTTTTGCCTCAGGCCTCAGACAAATTATATTTTATGCATATATATCAATACGATACGATCGAGAATGGTTGTGATTAATAAGGTCCGGTCGGTTTTTAGCCAGTGAAATACTCGCATCCATTCGTTGTTTTATTTCAGCCCAGCAATCACCAGTATTTGACTTAGCCGACAGCGTCTAGACGTTAATGCCTGTTAATAGCTCGTCACAAGCAATAAGTACCACATGACAATGGGTTAATAAGCGGATACTAGCCAGCCGAACACTATTTACTCGTCTACTGCCGTTTATGCTCAGTAACAGTGCCCTAAAAAAAGCTAAACACAGCATGTTGGTTAGTAAATGCTGCATCGGGAGTGGTTTACACTCGTTGACGCTGGTAGCGTTCAGTCAAATATCGGATATAAAAAAATCTCGGTATAGGGCCACTGAACATCAATCGACTCCCGGCACCCCAAGTGCCTAGCGACGGTCAAATAAAGTAACCATCACGGACCTTCATCACATTGATAACTACCAATAATCTAAATTGAAATCAGGCAGTTGATCATCAACAGACATTTAGCATAGTATTTGCGGAATAAAACTAGCAAAAAAAATTACGGAGTGGGTAGTGACAAACAATTTTGAAGCGTATCTGCAGCCCGGACCTTGCGTGAATAGTGATGCCGAGGAGATCATCTCTCTCGCCAACGCTTTAACTGACGCGGGTAAATCACAGTGTGAAAATGCGGTCGGCCTCTACTATTTTGTTCGCGACAGTATCCGTTATAATCCCTATACACTCGGTAACTCTCAGGAGGATTGGAAGGCAACTAGAACGCTCGAAACGGCAGAGAGTTGGTGTGTACCCAAGGCAGTACTTCTTGCGGCTCTTTGTCGCGCCATCGGTATCCCGGCTCGATTAGGTTATGCGGATGTTGTAAATCATCTTTCTACAGCTCGACTCCGTGAGTCAATGAAAACTGATATGTTTTATTATCACGGCTATTGCTCCGTCTATCTCAATGATCGATGGGTAAAATCAACACCTGCCTTTAACCTATCACTGTGTGAAAAATTTGGACTAAAACCACTGGAGTGGGACGGTGACAAGGATAGCCTCTATCATGAATTTGACGAGGCCGGTAACCGGCACATGGAATATGTCCATGATCGTGGCGAGTATGCTGACGTCCCCTATGACGACATTATTGCAGTCTTTAAACAACACTATCCCGACAGCTTTGGTGCTGACTCGTCTGAACATTTGGCTGCAGGCGCAAGCCTAAATGCAGCCGACTGGGCCGACGATGTTGCCAAAGAAATTCGATAGTAGTGCACCATTACGGCAGATTAAGCTCAGTGTTTTTTGTGTCTATGGTTCAATAATATTGAAAAAAACTTCAAAACTATCAAGCAATGAAAAAAGTTCAGCGAGAGTGTCTTCGTTGCCGTTAATCAAAATATGTCCACTGTCTGTTAATTCGTCTAGTGTCGTGTCGCCCGCCGAAAGCTTATTCCAGTTCTGACGAGACATGGTAACCGAGCTATCAGCCGTATCCTGCGTCCGGCCATCGATGTAGTTCAAAACACCATTACCAACATTGGCAAAGAGTTTTTCGCCAGAATCGGGAAAAACAAAATTGAGTGAAAATGACGTTCTAGCCGCCTTTGGCCCATTGAGACGTACAGCTAAGAGATCAAAAAACAAATTGATGGGAACAGCCTTCAGCGTATCAACGCTTCCGGCCGAGGCGATAGTTCGGGATTTTGGAGCGCCGAAGCGAAGTTCTTGCGCGCCGCTAAGATAAAAGTCTCTCCAGGGACCGCCTTCTGCCTGATAGCCCATTTGAGTATAAGCTCGGGCTAGCAGCTCTCGCGCTGCTTTATGGCTTGGATCCGCAAAGACAACATGATTCAAAACCTGAGCTACCCAGCGGAACTCTCCTCGCTGGTAACAGTCTGCAGCCTTTTCTACAATTGAATCCGCCCCCCCCATAAACTCGACATATTTTTCCGCAGATTGCTGTGGTGGTAGTGGATGAAGGTTGGCTGGGTTAGCGTCGAACCAGCCAAAATACAGCTGATAGATTGCTTTAACGTTGTGGTTGACAGTCCCATAATAATCTCGGTTAGCAAATTCTTTCGAGAGGCTTTCAGGTAGTATAATTTCTTCCGCAATTTCGATGGGCGTCAGCCCGTGATTTGCCAGTCGGAGAGTTTCGTCATGGAGATATTTATACAGATCACGCTGTAACCCCAGATATTGCTGTACTTTCTCAGTGCCCCAGACCGGCCAGTGATGTGAAGCAAAAACGACATCAGCCCCGGGAAATAACTCCATTAACTCGTAGATATACTTAGCCCAAGCGAGTGCGTCACGCACTTTTGCGCCCCGAGGCGTATAAACGTTGTGCAAAATATGAGTGACCACTTCAGAAGTACACAAAGCTTTTAACTCAGGAAAGTAAAACATCATTTCCGCGGGGGCTTCAGCATCAGGGGTGTACTGAAACTGCACTTTAACGCCGTCGACAATTCGCTCTTCTCCGGTCTTCGATATAATATCGTTTGGCGCGACAAGGCCGATGCTACCACTAGAATGCCCCGGCCCAAGCCCAACATCAACATGGCCTAGGGGGTTGTTAGGCAGCAGTAAACCGTACATGTAGGTTGCCCGTCGGCGCATGGTAGCCCCGGCTATAATATTTTCGCTTACAGCTTCTTCAACAAATCCGAGTGGTGCAATGATCGGCACGCCACGAGCTTCGGCGTCCTCCTCAGTGATTATCGCACGAGATCCACCATAGTGATCAACATGGGAGTGTGTATAGATTACTCCGGTGATTGGTCGCTCTCCGAGTTCATCATTTGCTAATTTTAACGCTGCTGCGGCAAACTCTGCGGTCATCCCGGTATCGATTACAATCCAGCCAGTATCACCGGCAATGAAAGAAATGTTGGCCAGATCGTAACCCCGAACCTGCCACAATCTGTCGGTAACTTTGAACAAACCATGGATACTATTCAGTTGTGCCTGCCGCCAATGCGATGGATTGACCGTAGGAGGGCATTCCCCCTTGATGTACTCGTGCGCTTTTATATCCCAGGATGGTTGGCCATTCGCTCGCATGATCTGATCTTCAGGCCAGCGGGCGATAAAGCCTCGATTAGCATCTTCGAAGTCCGTGCGATCTTCGAAGGGAAGAAAGTCCCGAATCCACGCATGAAAGTCCGAAGTCGCGTCGGTGATTTCTGCGCTGTCGTCAATTTTTTTGCTATCAGGCATTAGCTAATATCCTGTTATTATTGTGTTGATTTTAACCCGTCAAGTTAGCAAAAACGCCTTTATAACGGCATCTATCGGACAATTAAACTGTCGATTTTATTAACGTATCAGCACAAAGCTCTGGCAGTCTACAAATGGGCTATTTATCTTTGGGTGGATGTTACAACCACAACAAGCAGACTGGTGACGCTTACTCCGTTTGTTCTGAAACCACAGCGGATGTATAAGCATTTTGATACCTGCACTGGATAAACACGAAACAAAGCCTGACTATTATGAGTATACAGAGACAGGAGAATAGACATTAGCCATCATTGCATGGAAAAAAGACACACCAATCTGAACCAGCTATTGCGATTATTAAGCGCAGCATCGCTTGAACTTCTTACCACTACCACAACTGCAAGGCTCATTTCTGGCGGGAATTTTATCCACCGTGGTTGTTTTTGGCTTGCTCAACAGACCCGTCAGGTCGATGATATTCTCTTCCGCATCTTCTGACTGGTTAACTGATATATTGGCATAAAGCTGATGTTCGTCCACGATAGACTCGACCTCAACTTTACGCTCGGGTGACGTAACGACAAGTTCCAGAGGATATTTTTTTGACCCCGGCTTAAACATCCCCTTGGGTTGATAGCCGTGATTCTCGTGATTTTCTCGTTTGTCTTGTCGGCCTTTGAAGAAGAATTTTGACATGCGGTATCTCAGTGTAAAAATAGCAGCGATTATAAGGTTAGTTACGACCCGTTAATCGCTCATTGTACGTTAATTTGCTATTCTGGTGCTAGATAACTTTCCGACGCCAGCGTGTATTAGTCACTGACAACATCCGATGCCTTTGGTCTCGATAGAAATCAGCGTAAGATATGCGCTTTCATTAAACAGCAATGAGTTAACGGTATGACTAACAACGATATTCTACGCCGCATTCGATATATTTTTGATCTTAGTGATTCAAAAATGATTGGCGTATTTAAAAGTGCTGATCATCAAGTAACACGAGCTCAGGTCAGTGATTGGCTAAAACCAGAAGAGGATAGCGAGTATAAAAACTGCACTGATACTCAGATGGCCTATTTTCTCAATGGTTTTATTAATGAACGGAGGGGAAAGCGCGAAGGCGATCAAGCAAAACCCGAAAGCACACTAAATAATAATCTTATTTTCAAGAAGTTGACCATAGCGTTAAATTTAAAATCCGACGATGTATTGGAAACCCTCGAGCTTGCAGGGTTCAAGTTAGGCAAACATGAATTGAGCGCTTTTTTTCGAAAGTCAAATAACAAACACTTTCGGGAGTGCAAAGATCAGGTACTTCGGAATTTTCTACAGGGACTACAAGTTAGGTTTCCAAAAGAAGAGCAGCCTGAACCGAAAAAAACTTTCGAATGGAAACCACTTGCTGACAAATAATACCGAACCCGTACTGCAAATAATTTATGCTCTAGCAAAGGCCTTTTATCTGTGCCTCGAATTGACAATTTGCGATTGATGGCAAGCGTGAAGGTCGAGTAAGGCTGTGACTGCGTGAGCTAAAGTAACAACACAGAGGCGTCGCAGGAATTTAGGGTTTGCCAATATCCAAGAAGTTTGTTGAGTCCAAGGCAACTTTTGGGCTTGGGTGGTGCAGGCCCGATAGGACGACACGTAAACACCACTATGAATATCACGTTCCGCTATCAAGGAGGCGCTGCTTTTCTAGTTGCCAGATCATAGGGTAAAGCGCTTTGTTACTGCAGGATTAACTGAAAAAACCATCAAGGAAATACCGATGTCAAAGATAGCAGCAAATAGTGCAGCTCCAGCGATCAGCGACCGCCGTAGTTTTATAAAAAATAGTGCGCTGGGCGCAGTCGCTTTGAGTGGCCTTGGTTTTGTTCGGCCGCAAGCTGCAGTAGCTGCTACTGCTGACATTATTACTATCACAGCGACTCTTACCCTTAATCCTGATAACGCTGACGCGGCCATTGCGGGCCTGCGAGAAATGGTTGCAGCCGTAGAAGCAAATGAGCCGGGAGTGTTGGCCTATATTTGTAACCGAAGTCTACAGAACCCCAATGAGATCATGTTTTTTGAAATATATGAAAACCAAGCGGCAACTCAGCTTCATGGAGAAACGCTACACATGAAACAGTTTCGCTCTGAGGCTGCTCGCTTCTTCGTCGGAGAGATGGTGATAGACGCCTACCAACAGCTTGCGGGATACCATCGCTAGAAACTTTTTCAAACACTCATATCGGTCAGGTAGTAGAGATAACCTGATATTGTGACCTGCAGCGTTTTCAGTCGGTGATGGCCTGAAGCTATTGAGATAACAGTAGATGCTGTTCTATTTGCCTTATCAGCAGCCAGATAGTCGTTGAGTTTTTCAGTCATTCTCCTGGTCAGTGTGACTCCTAAACAATTAACGCGCTTAGATCGACCGATAGGGGAATAACAGTGGCGGAGTCATTTGCTGCAGAGAAGAGGGTCGATAGCTTCAATTAACCGACAGCATCTCAGCCTCGCAGGCATATGTCTTCGCATGCGAGGCTGTAACAATTGAACCGAATTAGTGTCGATGGATCTCTGTGTCCACCGATTTTTTACTGACGGCGAATTCGTCTATCGCCGTCAGCCCGCTAAAATTTTATCAGCACGTGCATTATCCTTTCGCATTCATTTGATCTGGCTCAAAGTCGCAGTCTTGCGACATCAACCGACACGCGTCATAGTAATAACGACTGAAAGAGCACCTATGTAGCGATTGATTTCAGTGATTCATGTTGGAAAGGATTTCCTATGCCAGTCATCAAGTACTTTTTGTCTATTCTTTTTCTCTTTTGTTTTTTGCAAGCACCGGCTTATGCCGCCAAGTCGGTCTGGCTAATTGACGTAAAAGGTGGCATTGGTCCTGCGACAGCGGATCATATGGTTAGAGGGCTGGAACAGGCTCAGCAAGAAGACGCGGCTTTCGTGGTGCTACTCATTGATACGCCCGGCGGCTTGGACAGCGCAATGCGTCAGATGATTAAAGCTGTTCTCGCTGCTAAAATTCCCGTGATAGGCTATGTGTCTCCTAGCGGTGCACGAGCCGCCAGTGCCGGTACTTATCTCCTGTATGCAACTCACATAGCGGCGATGGCGCCAGCGACGAATTTACGAGCCGCAACCCCCGTTCAAATAGGTGCACCTGAATTGCCTTCTGTTCCTCAGCAAAAAGATAGCGGAGCTGCTGGCGAGCAATCCAAGTCGGTAGGGTCGACGGCTATGGAGCGCAAAATAATAAACGATGCCGTTGCCTATATTCAGGGTTTGGCAAATCTCCGAGAGCGAAATTCAGAGTGGGCAACTTCAGCTGTAAGAGAAGGTGTTAGCGTGCCGGCGGTTGAAGCGTTATCACTAGGGGTTGTCGATATAGTCGCTGCCGATACAACAAGTCTGTTACGCAAACTCGACGGCCGAATTATTAAATTAGGTGAAGCGGAATTAACACTAAGCACCAGCGACGTCGATATATACCACCATCCAATAGATTGGCGAAGTGACTTCCTTTCAGTTATTACTGATCCAAATGTGGCCTATCTATTAATTCTCATTGGCGTTTACGGTTTGATTTTCGAGGCATCTAATCCGGGTTTTGGTATACCCGGTATAGTTGGCGCCGTCTGTATTTGTGTTGCTCTGTATGCATTTCAGGTATTGCCGGTCAGTTATGCAGGGCTTGCTTTGATGTTGCTCGGTATCATTTTGATGACGACTGAAGCCTTTGCACCCGTGTTTTGGGGTATTCGGTTTAGGCGGGATTGCCGCTTTTGCCATAGGCTCGATTATTTTGATGGACACTGAGCTTCCGGCTTATCAAATTGCCATTAATTGTTGCGTTTACCGCTTTCAGCGCTGTGCTATTGGTATTTACATTGGGTCTGCTAGTGAGAGCTCGAAAGCAATCGGTGGTCACTGGAATCGCTCATCTTGTTGGCAGCACCGCCGAAGTTGAGTTGTTACATGGCGAAGAAACCCTCGTTCGATTGGACGGCGAGCTTTGGCAAGTTAGGTGTGAACAACCCTTGTCGGTTCACGATCACGTCACTGTTACCGCTGCCGAGGGTATAGCATTAGTAGTTACTAAAAATAGGAGAGACGGATGATGGACTTGCAGATAGAATTTTTTGGCGTGCCATTTGTTATTATGGCACTGGTTTTATTGATATCCATGTTTCGGGTATTGAGAGAGTATGAGCGTGGGGTCATTTTTATGCTTGGACGATTTTATAAAGTCAAAGGACCGGGATTAATCATTCTGGTCCCGTTTCTGCAACAGATGGTCCGCGTCGATTTACGTACGGTGGTGATGGATGTGCCGACGCAAGACGTTATATCCCGGGATAATGTCTCAGTTAAAGTCAATGCGGTTATCTATTTTCGAGTCATCGACCCACAAAAAGCCATTATTCAAGTCGAAAACTTCCTTGAAGCAACCAGTCAGCTATCTCAAACAACCCTTCGATCTGTTCTGGGTCAGCACGAACTGGACGACATGCTGGCAGAACGAGAGCAACTAAATGCCGACGTACAAGCCATACTTGACAAGCAGACTGACGCATGGGGAATTAAAGTTGCGAACGTAGAGATAAAACACGTGGACCTGGATGAAAGTATGATTCGAGCGATAGCAAAACAAGCTGAAGCTGAGCGCGAGCGTCGTGCGAAAGTGATCCATGCCCAGGGTGAATTTGAAGCGTCGGAAAAATTACTCGAAGCCGCACAGATCTTATCGCAGCAAGACCAAGCCCTGCAGTTACGTTATCTGCAGACCCTGGTCGAAATTGCGGGTGACAAAAGCTCGACGATCGTATTCCCCATGCCGATCGATTTGGTGACCGGCATCAAAAAACTAGCAGAAAGAATTACCTAGATAGAGCTGCTGCGAAAAGGTATTCGGGCGGCTCTCTGGTGGAGTCTTCTATCAGACGATATTACCACGCCATAAACTTCTCGACGATTTGGTCAACCGTGAAACTGGCCGGCCGCTGACGGGGAGGGAACTCGGTGAAAGTCATGAGAAATTGCTGGACCTGCACGATAGCTGGGCGCGAGGTGAGAGATATTTTTCGCATCGCCCAATCCTGGTAGTGATTTGAATCGGTGTCGGCACGCTCATAGGGGTCACGGCGCAAATGAAACAGCTTCGGAATTCTCAGCTCAACAAACGGCTCGCGCCACACCTGAAACTGACGAGCACGTTGTTCAGCAAACACTAATTTCCAGTCGCCGCTGCGTAAACCAACAAGCTTACCATCATCGCTGAAGTAGAAAAATTCATTGCGAGGACCGGCGTCAGTTTGACCCGTCAAATGGGGTAAAAAATTATAGCCATCCAAGTGCACCTTAAATGACTCGTTACCGATACGGGCACCTTTCTTTAAATCGTTTTTAATGGTTGTATTTCCCACTGCGGCCATCAAAGTAGGAACCCAGTCGAGGTGGGACATGACCTCATTGGAGACGGTATTTGCAGGGATTTTGCCAGGCCAGCGAACCATTGCAGGCACTCGATAACCACCTTCCCAATTAGTATTTTTCTCACTGCGGTACGGGGTTATCGCGGCATCGGGCCACTGGTTGAAATGCGGTCCGTTATCGGTGGAATAGATGACAATAGTATTGTCGGCGATACCTAAGTCATCAATTTTTTTCAATAAGACACCAACATGGCCATCATGCTCAAGCATGGCATCATTATAGAAACCTTGGCCTGACACTCCTAACTGCGAATCTTTAACGTGAGTGTAGTAGTGCATGCGGGTGGAGTTAAACCAGACAAAAAATGGCTTCTCTTGCTGATGCGCTTTATCGATAAACTTCAGGCTAGCCGACAGAAACTCGTCATCAATAGTTTCCATACGCTTTTTAGTGAGCGGGCCAGAATCTTCAATTTTTCCGTCAGCAAAACTATGTATTACACCTCGTGGCCCGAATTTCTTACGAAAGCCGGGGTCTTTGGGATAATCAGGATCTTCCGGTTCTTCTTCAGCATTGAGATGGTATAAATTACCAAAAAACTCATCAAAACCGTGATTAGAAGGTAGGAATTCATCGCGATCACCCAAGTGGTTTTTGCCAAAATGTCCTGTTGCATAACCTAATGGCTTTAACATTTGGGCTAGAGTTGGATCTTCTTTTTGCAATCCAATATCGGCTCCCGGCGTTCCAACTTTGGTAAGCCCGGTACGAATAGGATGCTGACCGGTAATAAAAGCCGACCGGCCAGCGGTACAGCTTTGTTCGCCGTAATAATCCGTAAAAACAGTGCCTTCTTCAGCAATTCGATCGATATTTGGCGTCGTATACCCCATTATCCCGCGGCTATAATTACTAATATTAGTAATGCCGATATCGTCGCCCCATATCACCATGATGTTGGGCTGTTCGGTAGCGGCAAAAACTGGACCGGCTAATAGTGTCACAAGGCCGGTAAGCGCAAGCTTTGCAAGTCGACCACTGGCCGACCCGAAGTATGTCAACGGATTTTGCATAGAATCTTCCTCTCCCCATTCAAGGGTTGTTATCATTATCTCGGATAGAGTATATCCAGCGACACTAACCTAGCCGACATCATACTGGAATCTGAGTTGATTGGAACGGATGAAATAGGCTTTAAGGGCTTTACGGCAAACCAGCACAGCCGACTAACGGATAGTTGAGCACAGAACACTATCGGCAACCGAACGTCGATGGCACTGGCATCGGTAACAAGATCATTGCCGCCGACCGGCGACTTAAATTTGTCGCTATAAGCGAGCGTAACGCATTGCTCGACACTATCTGCCTTCCCCAATATGCTTTAAGGCTGATTTTCGTTAGCATCTAGACATTGTCTTCTGGTGAATGTATCTGTCAAAAATTAGTCAGCCTTAACTGAGTAGGTTCTAATGTAAATACGATAAAAACCAAGGTAACATAGCGGTCAAGCCAGATCGTCATTTTAAGGTGGCCGGCACTTAACTTCGGATTTTAGATTGCAACAAAGGACTGGACTATGCTGCGGACAATCCCTGAATTGATCCAAGAAAGTCGCGTAAACCTTCGCTGTATTTCAGCAGAACAGGCGCAGACAGAACTGGCGGATGAAGACGGCGTTTATATTGACGTAAGAGAGGCGGAAGAAGTCAGTGTGAAGCCCTCGACGACTGCTATTAATATACCACGCGGTATCTTAGAAATGAGTATGTTGGTGCAATATCCCGACCCCCGGCAAGCCATTTATGTTCATTGCGCAACAGGCGGCAGAGCAACATTGGCGGCTGAACAATTGAAGCGATTAGGTTACACCCATGTATCCGCGGTCACTTGTTCTATTGATACTATCTGTCAATTGCAAATAGCGTAATTGACGCTAGGCCTTTTTGCTTCTGGCTCAGTTAATCGAATTCCCAAAAGCAGACCCCTTTATAGGGGGCTGCCTCAGCTCAGCTTATCTTATTGTTTTAGTTTAGGATGGATCAATGGTTGCCACACAAGTCTTTGCCGCAATAGTGATTTTAGGGGGACTGCTATTTTATATTCCCAGATGGAAGAATCGTTATCTCAGAAACAAGCCTTTTCCATCACAGTGGCGGTCAATTTTAATGGCCAACTTACCGATTTATACCGCACTTAATGAGGCAGACAAAGACAAATTATGTAAGTTAATTAATGTGTTTATTGCTTCCAAGCGCTTCGTTGGCTGCGGCGGTCAGGACATCACTGACGAAATTCGCGTGACTATCTCCGCGGAGGCCTGTTTGTTATTACTGCGGCAGGGCTGGTCTGTCTATCCTAAGCTTTACTCGGTATTAGTTTATCCCTCCAGCTTTATTGTCGAGCGCGATCAACATCGTGAAGATGGGACCGTGGCCATGCAGCAAGACCATTTATTGGGTGAGTCTTGGAGCAACGGCAAAGTTATTTTATCTTGGGATGACGTTCTGGCGGGAGTTAGTAATTTTAATGATGGTCACAATGTTGTTTTGCATGAATTTGCACATCAATTGGACACTGCCTCTGGCGCCGCTAATGGCGCACCGCCATTGCGACGGAACAGCTATGCTTCCTGGGCCACGGTGCTTACGAAAGAATTTAAACAGTTAAAATGGCGGCGAATCAAGCGACACAAGAGCGTCATGGCTAAGTATGGGGCAACCAATCCGGCTGAGTTTTTTGCCGTGGCAACGGAGACGTTCTTTGAGAAACCCCGGCAACTGTACAACAAGCACCCACAGCTATTCGAGGAGCTGGAGCGCTATTATGGTGTTGATCCACGCGATTGGCAGGCCGCAATCAATAGCTAGAAATCACCTTAAAAAACAAATCTATCTATATGATTAATATCATATTTATAGAATTTTAACGAGGCGTTCGATGGCCAGAAATGGGTAGCTAGCTACATTCCCAGATAATACCGATGGCTTCGTTTTCACAGCGCTCTATTGATGCGCGGTGGCGTTTTTCGACATCGTCTCGAAGTATTTTTAAGGTGTGGGTCAACAATAGGTTCTCAATACTCCAGCCCTCAGAGCACACGATGACATGACTCATGCGCTCATGCGCTTCGATACCATGATTAACTTCCTGCCGATATTGTTCCAGTGAAGCGGTAACTTCCTCTCTACCGAGGCCTATCGACGCCTCAGTCAAGGTAATCAGTAGCACGGTTTGTGGCAGCCCGGATCCGACCAAACACATTTGCTCTACATGCGGGCATGCGGAGAATTTATTTTCTACAGGTGCGGGGGCGACATATTTGCCCTTCGCGGTCTTAAAAATCTCTTTCACACGACCGGTGATATGCAAGAAACCTTCATCATCAAGGTGCCCTTTATCACCGGTGAGTACCCAGCCGTCGACCACTGTTTCTGCGGTTTTTTCGGGATTTTTGTAGTAACCAACCATAGCGCTAGGGGCCCGCAATAATATTTCACCGTCGTCAGCAATTTTCAAATCACCAGAGACTTTGTCGATAATTTTACCCACGCTGCCAATCAGGTTGTTAGCGCCCGTATTTATCGTACCCGACATACATTCAGACTGGCCAAAGCCTTCATACAGCGGCAGACCCAGCGACTGCCACGTTTGCAAATCTTTAGAGGAAATTGGCGCAGCACCGGAAAATGCAAAGGTACACTGATCCAGTCCCATTGCCTCTAACAGTGGTTTGCCGGCTTGCAATGCCTGCTCTGGATTATTCTGTAAACCCTGCCAAACATCACTGCCCAGCCGGCTCACTATCGCGGCTTTCAAGTTGACCCAGATACGCGGCACAGCAAATAGGAAAGTCGGTCTTACTGCCTTCATATCTGCCGCAAAAGAGTCTTTATTTTCATTAAAAAATATTGATGCACCGGCATAGATAGCATGAAGTTCGACCAACACGCGTTCTCCAGCATGCGCCAAGGGTAAATAGGATAATAAACGGGACTCTGTATCTGAGCCCGCAATGGGTGGCAAGCCAAAGCCGGCGTACGGGAGCGTCGAATGCGAATGCATCACCCCTTTTGGCATACCTGTAGTACCCGACGTATAGACAATTGTCCACAAAGCATCGGCGGCAGGCCTAGGGCTGCCCTGTACGGGAATTTCATTGGCGATAATATCCGACCAGCTGCGATCGCAAAGCGATGCACAGCTGTCAGAGATCGCGATAATAGGCGATCCAGCAGGCAGCGCTTCACGCATAGCGGCTATATCCAGGCTACCATCGGTGAAGAGGGCGACCATATCACTGTGCTCAGCAACATAGATCATCTTGTCCGGTGTCATCGTGGCGTAGATAGGTACCAACACAAACTCACCCATCATGCAGGCAAGATCTGTCATAACCCAGTGCGGAGAATTAGCCGCGCAGACACCAATTTTGTCACCGGGCTGCAATCCCATCAACTGCAATGCCGCTGCTATCTTGCGGCTTTGTTCGCCAACATCAGACCAGGTATATGATTGCCATTGGCCTTGGCAGGAGATGCTCAACCAAGTGGCGTCCGGCCTTTCAGATTCCCACTGATAAAACATTGCTAAGGGTGTCTTAAAGTCTTCAAGCGCAGCAGTGTTTGTCATTACCCCGTCCTTTGTTGGTCATCTGTAACTGAGGGCTGAACAGTTTACGAAATATCGCTCGCATCGTGTCGTTCCAACACCCTTGTTTCCTCGGGTCCCCAGGCGCGATTGACTCGACGGCCTCGTTTAACCGCAGGACGTTCTTCGATTTCTGTGGCCCAGCGGATGACGTTAGTGTAGGAGGCCACATCAAGGAATTCAGCCGCGTCATAACCGTTATTGAGCACGATCATTCCGTACCAAGCATACGTAGCCATATCGGCAATATTGTAGTCGTCGCCGCACAAGTAGCGCCGTTCCGCCAGATTTCTGTCGAGCACATCTAACTGCCGCTTTACTTCCATGGCAAAACGATTGATCGGGTACTCAAATTTTTCCGGTGCGTAGGCATAAAAATGACCGAAACCGCCACCCAGATAAGGAGCGCTGCCCATCTGCCAAAATAACCATGACATGCATTCAGCTCGCTCAGAGAGATCCTTTGGATAAAAGGCATCATATTTCTCGGCCAAGTATAACAACATCGCACCAGACTCAAATATACGCGTTGGCGGCGTAGTGCTTTGATCAAGTAGGGCAGGGATTTTAGAATTTGGATTTACTGCCACAAAACCACTGCCAAACTGCTTGCCCTCACTAATGTTGATGGTATAGGCATCATATTCCGCATCAACTTTGCCTAGCGCCAGTAGTTCTTCAAGCATGATTGTTACTTTGACGCCGTTGGGCGTAGCTAGAGAATACAATTGCAAAGGGTGCTTTCCAACCGGCAGCTCTTCTTCATGTGTGGCGCCAGCGACCGGCCGGTTGATATTCGCGAACTTGCCGCCATTTCCCTCTTCCCATGTCCAAACTTTGGGTGGTACATAAGTTGATGTGTCAGTCATAGTGTTTCCTTCGCTGCGGTAGGCACTTGAAGTTAAGAATGGCTTTATTGGTCGCCTTGCCTACTATTTAATGGTTATGGGTGTCAGATAAACTATTTATCTGACCGTAATCGTTCGTTATTGCCTACTGCTAATGGTTTGGAATACATCCACAGTTGCCGATGATTTGCTCTGTTACACCGGTTGATGGCGCAATTAACAGTCACTGTTCAAATGAAGCTAACATCAGACCTAAGCGAAATAAAGGCTATGATCGGGGTAATGTTGCAAGCATCGCACCACAAACATGCATCAGCGCCAAAAAACAAGGCGATGAGTATTATTTATTCCCGAGGAAATGTATACGGATTAATCCAACCTAGAGAAACTATCGCTGGCACGAATTGCCAAAAAATTTTCACCCAAACTATTTATCACATCACACAGTGGTAACAGACACATAGCCCGCCAAGCTTTGGTTCGCTGCAATTTTTACCGGCCACAGCCCCCTTAAACATTCTCGCTGTAAGGCCCGCTTTATTAGAGCCAAAGTAGGGATAGCACGGGTTTAGCTCGCTACAATGTGGGCTTTATCGCATCAGATTGGGGGAACTCTTAACTTACTTTTTTCTGCGGGCATTGCTATATTGATGCCACGGAAAGATTTGCAACTGATAACAATAGAAGGAATGACATCGTGGCATATGCTCCATTTGATCTTACAGGTAAAGTTTCTGTCATTACCGGTGGTAACGGCGGAATTGGCTTCGGTATGGCCGAGGCGCTGGCTCAGTCAGGAGCAAATGTCTCAATATGGGGGACCAATGCTGTAAAAAACGCCGCCGCATTGAAAAAACTGCAATCATACGGAACCAAAGTTGAAGCAAAAGTAGTCGATGTTTCCGATGAAAATGCCGTCAATCAAGCCATGGCGGAAACCTTTGAAGAATTCGGGCGGATAGATCAAGCAATAGCCAACGCGGGTATCGGTATGCGTGTTGATTCGTTCATGAATATGACTGGCGATCAAATGCGCAAAGTGTTCGACGTTAACATTAATGGCGTGCTCTACACTCTGCGGGAAGGCGCTCGCTATATGGTCGAGCGGGCCAAACAGGGCGATCCCGGCGGATCTCTCATCGGCGTGGCCAGTTTAGCCGCCATCGAAGGTGCAGCTCATAATCAACACTATGCCGCCAGTAAAGGGGCGGTTGTTTCGGCGTTGAAATCCTGTGCCGTTGAATTCGGTCGCTATGGTATTACGGCTAACTCGGTACTGCCAGGCTGGATCGCGACCGATATGACGGCTGGCTCGCAAGCGTTTGAGGTGTTCACACGAAAAGTCATATCACGAGTACCAATCGAGCGACGCTGGGGTAAACCGGAAGAGTTTGGTGGTGTTGCGGTCTATCTCGCATCGAATGCTGCTAGTTTTCACAGTGGTGATTCTTTTGTCATTGATGGTGGTTATTCTGTATTTTAGTCGTGTTTGTCTCCCACTCTACACTGACGCGGAGGATGAGATCCGGCGCGTCTACTCACCTCACCGAATCGCTAATTTAATGATCCTCAAACGATGATATTAGTGACTGCAAAAACTGGCGAGAGCCATGAATTAAGGAATAGCTTGTGACAGTTTCACTCTATGATATGACCGTGGGCTCTTATCAGCAGATCCTCGGTGCTCTCGACGGTTTTTTAAGTAAAACGAGGGACCACTTTAAAGATGATAAAAACTGCTTAGACGAGCTGGTGAGTATCAGGCTGCACGACGATATGCTGCCTTTCGAATTTCAGGTGAAGACCACTATTTATGAGGCGCTGGGTGCCATTCGAGGTGCACAGAAAGGATCTTTTAGTCCGCCACCGCCGTCACCTGGCACAGACTTTAATGGTCTCTGCGGGCTGGTCAAACAGGCTTTGGAAGAACTTAAGACAGTCACTCCCGAAGAAATTAGTGCACTTGAAGGCCGCAATGTCCGTTTTACTGTTGGCGACCAGGGAATTGATTTTCTTGCCGAAGATTTTTTGCTGACGTTTTCTTTACCCAACTTTTACTTTCACGCGGCAACCACCTACGATCTTCTGCGGATGAAAGGTGTACCTCTGGGTAAGCGGGATTTCCTCGGCCAGATGCGAACTAAGGGATAGTCTTATGCTACCGTTACCACTGGAAGGAATTAAAGTCATTGAATTTTCTACAATGATTACCGCCTCATTAGCTACGATGATGATGGCGGAGCAGGGTGCCGATGTGATTAAAGTTGAACCCATTGAAATGGGCGACCCGTTGCGCTACTTCGGCACCAGCAAGGGTGGCTCCTCGGGTCTGTTCGCAAACTGTAATCGCGGCAAACAATCTATCCGCATTAATTTGAAGACCGCCCAAGGCAGAGATATCGTCGCAAAACTGGTTGCGAAAGCAGACGTACTGATCAACAATTTCAGACCGGATGTAATGGATAATCTTGGCTTTGGCAGCGAGCTAATGCGGTCGACTAACAGGCGACTTGTTTACGTCGCGATCTCCGGATTTGGTACCGAGGGACCGATGCGGAATGCGCCGGCTTACGATCCAGTTATCCAAGCTAAAGCTGGGATTGCAAGCCTGCAAGGACAGCAAAGCCCGACCTTTATGCGGACCCTAATGTGCGACAAAATAACCGCCTATACCGCTAGCCAAGCGACCACCGCCGCGCTATTTCAACGCGAACGCTGCGGCATGGGCCAGCATATTGACATCTCTATGCTTGACGCCAGTATGTCTTTTATTTTTCCAGACGGTTACATGAACCACACCTTGCTAGATGACGACATAGAGCAGAAACCACTGTTAGCGGATCAGCTATACAATCCGATAATAACAGCTAATGGTGCGCTAACTGTTTCAGCGGCAACGCAGAAACAGCGTAGTGGTCTCTTTAGTGCCATGGGGCAAAGCACGTTAATCGCCGACTCCCGGTTCAATAGTATCGATGCCGTGACCAAAAATTTAGCAGCCTATCAGCAAATCATAGCGGATGCATTTGTCGTGCTTGACACTGACGACGCGATAAAACGCCTCGAAGAGAATGATGTCCCCTGTGCTAAGTGCCTAACGGCGGATGAAGTTATTGATGATTCGCAGCTTGCTGCCACGCAATCATTTACCGTCATTGAACACCCTAAAATGGGCAAAATGAGAGTCATGCTACCGGCGGCAAAATTTCAGGGGCTGCGCGCACGGCCCGGATCGCTTAGCCCGAGCCATGGCGAGCATACTCTGGAGGTATTGGCATCTATCGGTATTCGTCACGACACTATCGAGGCGCTTCGAACAGCAGGGGTAATTGCGGATTAGCGACAGCGCGTAAGGCAACAGGCCATGACTAATAACGCAAAATAATTTTACTGGCCGCAGTGGTGCTGCTGCCATCGCTACGATCTGCAGCGTGCACCCATCACGTTGTTTGTTAACCGGTCGTTATCACGCAAGCCTTCATGATCGATCACCGTTGCAGGCACGAAAACCAAAGATATAATCATTCGGGCCGGCAATAAAGTTTAGCGCCAAAAGCTGGACCCTAACCGGTAACGGTGGCGGAATAAACCCGAATTTTAGAGTAACTTATGTGACGATGACCAAATTAGGTCACTGATTCAGTGCTCGTTCTCTATCCATGATCGAATCAAGTGATGAGCGATAGCCATAGAGCCGGGAAGGTATAAGTCTTTAGTTCTTCTGTACAGTGAATCCGCAACTTCTGCTTTTGAAAACCATCGAACATCCGCCATTTCTACTGGGTCTATGGTTATGTCAGTACTAATTGCTTCGCCCTGACAGCCTATCATTAACGAAGATGGGAAGGGCCAAGGTTGCGAAGAATGGTATTTCACATCACCAACATTAATGCCTGACTCCTCTTTAACTTCTCGTCTAACTGCTTCTTCGATCGACTCACCCTGATCAATAAAGCCTGCCAGGGTTGAATACATGTTCATTTTGACCATAGGGCCAAAGCCCTGGCCCAACAAACATTGATCATCATGCGCAATTAACATAATAACCACCGGGTCTGTTCTTGGAAAGTGATCAGCGTTGCAGCTATCGCAGCGGCGAACATGACCACCTTTACGTTGCTGGGTAGTATCGCCGCATTTACTACAAAATTGGTGATTTCTATGCCAACTGATTTGAGCCCTAGCCTGTGCGATTATTCCAGTATCGTGGTTCTCTAATTCCATGGCTACTGCACGACAATCGCGGTACGTCCAATGACTACCAAGGCCCAGTTTAGCCAAGCTGTCATCAACCTTCGACAAGTCAATTGCAAAACAGGCGATGCCGTCGCGTATTCCCAGCAGAATAGGCGGTAGTGTAAGTAACAGGTTGGCGATATCATTCTGACTCAGCCATCCTAGGCGCAAGCCTTTAAAGTCCTCGACCAAGATATCAAGATTATAAAAACCCAGAAACAAGCTATCCGGATGATTGACTGCGGCCTCGACCAGTTGCTGGTCACGACGGATTGCGTCGCCGCGATCTAGAGGATTGCCAGAAAACGTATGAATCATAATTATTATTATTCCTGCGGGTATACTACTACGGG
>TARA_B110000879_G_scaffold72351_1_pt1 | contig 19780 bp, 16 predicted proteins | sample TARA_B110000879 | Tara Oceans TARA_B110000879 (sample SAMEA4398094) | marine metagenome | biome: Polar Biome; feature: [SRF] surface water layer (ENVO:00010504); material: water (ENVO:00002006), including particulate matter (ENVO:01000060) such as... | depth 5 m
TGAACGAAACTTCCCAGGAATACCAACGGGATTCAGTAACACAGCCCGTAAATGAAAAAGCCCGGTCCGCGCTTCGGCGGGCCGGGCCTGAAATTTGTGAGTCGGTCGTTACCTACGGCGACGCAAGATCAAGGCGAGTCCGCCGAGGCCGAGTAGGGCTGTGGTGGATGGCTCGGGCACTGCTACTCCTTCAAGCTGCAGCCCGGACAAGACGCCGTTAGTGCCGGCAGTCGTATCGGTCATTGTAAACGTGATGCTGCCGGTGCTGCCGCTGATTCCGCTGAACAGCACATGCGAAGATCCCTCGACAAACGTAAGTGCGCCGTTGGCGTTAGTGCCAGTTTCGTGCTCACCGGTTGCCGTCTTCGTCGTACCGCCAATGGTAAAGTCCGTTGCGAAGCCTCCGGTAGGTTGGCTCGCACCAATCAATGCGAGGTTGTAGTTCATGTTGGTGTCAAGCCCACTGATCGTGAAAGTGCCGGTGACTCCATTGGCGGTAAAAACCCGATCGCCCTGCAAGTTGTTGGGTGCGCCGTCTGCGAACGAGCTCAACCAGTCATCTCCAAACGCGAAGGTCACCCCTGACACCGTCATGGAATCTCCTGCGTCTGGAACACCCACTGTGTTGAAGTAGTTCCAGTTGTTATCCGATGCAATCGGCCCGTTCGCACTCTCTCCGGTGTAGTTTGCAACTGAGCCACCAGAATTATTCCCCTGGATATCGACGTTGATAACCGCCGCTTGCGCCGTCGCCGCCAGAAGAGCTAACGCCGCGAAGGGTAGTGTTGTTTTTGTTAGTGTGGTAGTTTTCATTTAGGTGGTTTCTATAATAGTTTGTTTCAACAAGCTCCATTTGAAATGAACATTCATATGCGCTTGGCCATCATCTTACCCAAAATCCTCCCGAATGGAATGTACTGAAGATGATGAATTCATGTATAAATCCGACTATTCCCGAAAATAGCCAATTGCGTAAATGTCGGATTTCTACCTCAATTTGACAAAGTAACTACATTCCATTGACCGGAGGATCGGGTAGAATGCTTCACAATGATGACCGTGAATAGAGATCCAAGTAAGCATGAAACCACGGCGGTCTGATCTCAGCTCACTGTATTCTTCGCAAGCTTGGTGATGGCTTCTAGTGAACCCTCGGCGTAGGGTGTCTGCCAGACGGTGTAGAGGGACCGGCCGTGATAGACGGGTGCGGGGGGGAGGTAGCCGTGATTGCCGTTGCTGAGATTGAGCACTAGGCAATGTGGGTGCTGCGCGCGGAGTTCGGTCTGGAGGGCTGAGTAGGCCTCGAAGGGAACGCCAACGAGGGAAACTGCACCTAGTTTCCAGGCCCAGATGCGCTCGGTGGATGTTGTGCCGTCGCCAACAGATTCCCGCACGCGGAGCTGGCGGACGAGACGCTCGTAAGCAAACCCGGCGGGCGTTTCCGCCATCAGCGCACGGATCTCAGCGAGGCTGGGGAGATGCGGTTTCAAGGGTAAATCAATCGCGGGCGCACTGGCGGTGACCGTTTCTGAAAGCTCACCAGTCTCTGGTTTCCACAAAGCGAGAGGCGCACCAGACTCCAGTGCACCTTCAAAAACCATGTCGCTTTTTCCTGGAGCCAGCATTTCTAGCAAGCTCATCGCGGCATGGCCAAGCACGCGACCATGACGGTCTGCCACAGCCGGATCTCCAAGATACTGCTCGGCGGGTGCAAGCTCACCGGAGGCTCCCTGCAAAAATAAGCAAGGGGCATCGGTGGAATTTTCAATCAGCTCACGCGTTGCGCCGGGGAAGTCTGGGGACACCTGATCATTGTCCCACGCCAGTGTCGTCGGGTGGCAAGCGTAGTTCACCAAGGTCGCGCGGGTGCGGTTCTCGGCATCAAAAATGCGCGCCACCACTAAGGTGTCATCGGCCGGCTCATCCGGATGCCATCCGGTCAAAATGCGCTGCGGGTCGCTTGGGTCGGGAAAGTCTCGGTAAGTGGCAAGTTCACAGGCTCCGGTGTGAAATAAAAGTGAGGATTCCCGCAGGTCATCGACCGCAGCCTTCGCACCCGCGATGCATGCCTCGCGCAGGGTTTCGAGATAGGCAATGGTCGCTTCCGGATTCGATTCCGGCGGCGGCTCAGAATCTAGTAATGGCGCCGCGTGGGTGTGGGTGAGGTGAATGATCAGGTTTTCCTCCGGCAGACTAAGCGCCTCGCACAGCGCTAGGCGCAGCCGATCGGCATCAGCCCGAGCACGCCACCAGCCGAGATCCAGGCTGATCAGCAGTAGGGGAGGGGCAGAATTTTCCGCGCCCTCTGCAATGGCCAGCGCGGTGCCGGTGAGCGGACGGTGCACACCTGAGGCGAACCAGCGGTCGGTAGCGCCCCAGTTTTTCACTCCGACATCAAGCCCGGGTGTGATGTCCCAGCGGGACACCCCGTAGCGTGCGCGTAGGCCGGGGAAGCGGGTGTGTCGGATCATGTGTGGGAAATGGGGCTGGCGTAATTAAACAATGTTTTCATAGAACGGCTGGCGTATAATAAGGACAATCCACGCTGGAGCGCGGGTTGATCTACTAGGTGGTCTTCGCTGTAATCGTTAGGCATGGTTCAGGAATGGAGAAGTGCTCGCCCAACAGTCACCAGATCTTCCCGCAACCGCAGACTGAGTCCTTTGTTATCTTCGTCGAATCCCGCCATTTTCAGTGCAAATGCCGCTGGTGCCGCAAGCCCTGCGTCTGCCGCGAGAGTGATTCCGAAATCTACATCGAGTGTTGCCGTCGGACGGTAGAGTGGGTCTATCTTGTCACGCGTGTGGAAATACACCGCTAGACCGCCGACAACGACCAGATCGGCATGGTAGTTTTCCAGAGAGGACCATGCCCTGACCAGTGCTGCTTCGGCGGAAACCACGCCCTGCGCTGGGTAGTCGTCCAGATGTTTAAGATCATTGCTCATGACCATCCTCCATTGAAGTCTTCATGGTCACGCAGAACGTTGGCTTGCTCTGGGCCATTGGGCTCACCGCCGTGGAGATCCAAAAAAATCTGGAGATCGGAGACAAGGGAGAATGCAGGGTGGTGCTTCACATGCTGCCGGCCGATCGTCACTGCTTTGTAATCGCTGGGCACAATGATTCGGAGATTGCCAGCACCTCGGGAAACCGGGCGACCCTGAAGCGATGGCAGGAAATCGCTCTCGTCCGGAAAATGGTCAAGATAGGCGGAGACGGTCGTCGGCACATTGTGGGGTGCGCGAAGCCAGGCTGCGAAATTCAAAGTGAACAACGGCCCCTTCTCGGAAAGGGAATTTTCCGTTTGGCAGAAGTTCACTAGCTTCTCCGCAAGCGCTGAGTCGGAGACAAGGATGGAGTAGTCTTTTATTTGAGTTCGTTTGGAAAAATCATCTTCTAGGAGCCAATCGCGTAGAATAGTCCGCGCCCCGATGCTCCCCTTGATGCGTATGCCCTCCTTGCCGTCTTCGGCGAGCTCTTCATCCAGTAGAATCTGTCGCACTTTGCTGACCAGACCTAGGCTCACTCCCGCCGCCTTTGCCAGTTTCTCGACCTTGTGAGATTTGAGCGGTCCCTGAAGAAGGACACGAAGAATTCGGGAGGCTTTGGGCGTGTAGAGAGACTTCTGACTCCGCACCTCCTTGTACTTGCGCGGTCTGCCATGCCGCTCAATCCAGACCGAACCTATCTCAACGTTGCCGTTTCCAGACAGATCGAGATGGCCGATCTGCTCCTCCTCGCATCTGGCGGCTACCGAGTTCGAAATGAACGGCGCGATCAGGATCGGATAAACAGGATCTCCCCCCACGGTGTTGCCCAGACTCTTTTTCAACGCCCATATCGCATGACTGGCTTGCTTGGGGTGAACGATCGTCTTGATCACTACGTGAATCCACCAAATCTGTCCGCGGCCAGGACCTTTCCCGGCTTCATACCGCAACTTCAGATCATAGCCCGGGTCGGATGGCGTTCCTGCATCTCTGCCAACCCATTGGTGCTCCAATAATGTCCCACAACGTCCCAGCGTTTCGCTGAGCACATCGAGGGCTTTCCGTTTTGCGGTTTCAATATCTGGTAGTGGTTTCACAGTTTGGTGAAAACTAGCAGAAGAGTGAAAATAGTCAATTAATTTCATTAATTTACAAGTTTTCACCAGCCGGTGAAATTTATAGTAGCATATTTTACCATTCGAGCCGCACGGATTAGCGTTTAATATACCGCACGGCCTCCTGTGAGGTCGAAGGTGAATCCGGTGTTGAAACTCGCCTCAGGGGAGACGATCCAGCAGGCCATTGCTGCTAGTTCGTCGAGCGTGCCGCAGCGTTTCATCGGTATTTTATCGGTCATGTATTTCACCTGCTCAGGCTCCATGTTATCGACCAATGTCGTCTGGATCACCGCCGGCGCTAGGCCGTTCACCGTGATGCCGGTCTCGGCATATTCTTTGCCGACAGATTTGACCATGCCGATCACGCCCGCCTTGCTGGATGAATAGCACACCATACCGGCGTTGCCTTCTTTGCCTGCAATCGAAGCTAGCATCAGCACCCGGCCGTAGTTGCGCGGCAGCATGTTTCGCACCGCTTCACGGCATGTTAGAAATGAGCCGTTGAGGTTGACCGCCTGCACTTGCTCGAATCCTGCCAAGGTGACGTCCTCGATTTTCACGCCATTTGGTCCAACGATTCCGGCGCAATTCACCATCACATCGAGGCGACCAGCGGCGGCGTTGATTTTTTCAAATGCCGTGGTCACAGAGGATTCATCCGCCACATCCATCGGCTCAAATTCACAGCCGATCCGCTCTGCGGCAGCTGTTCCAAGTTTCTCATCGCGGTCAACAATCCACACCCGCGCACCCTCTTGAGTGAGGCGGGTTGCGATGTGTAGGCCGAGTCCATCGGCCCCACCAGTGATGATGGCGACCTGATCTTTAAAGCGTTCGTTTGTCATAAATTTATCGTTGTTAGATTGATGCGCGCACGTCCTGCCGCTGGGTGCCGAGACCATCGATCCCGAGCTCGACCACATCACCGGCATTCAAATACTGCGGTGGATCTTGACCCATGCCGACTCCTGGAGGTGTGCCGGTGGAAATGATGTCGCCAGGTTGAAGCGACATAAATTGGCTGATGTAACTGACGAGATGAGGCACCTTGAATGCGAGCTGCGCTGACGAGCTATCCTGCTTCTTTTCACCATTCACGGTGAGCCACATGCCGAGTTGATTGTGATCAGAAATTTCGTCCTGGGTGACTAGCCACGGACCGAGTGGCGCGAAGGTGTCACAGCTTTTTCCTTTCACCCACTGACCACTGCGCTCAAGCTGGAATGCCCGCTCAGAGTAGTCATTGTGCAAACAGAAACCAGCGACGTAATCCATCGCGTCAGCTTCATCGACGTAGCTCGCGGTGCGCCCGATGACTACCGCCAGCTCGACTTCCCAGTCGGTTTTCTCCGCCGCACGCGGCATTAACAGCCCATCGTTAGGTCCACAAATCGCGGAGGTTGCCTTGAAAAAAAGCACTGGTTCTTCAGGTAAATCCATCCCTGCCTCGGCAGCGTGATCAACGAAGTTCAGCCCGACACAAATGATTTTCCCACAGCGAGCGACCGGTGGCCCGATGCGTTCCGATTGCGCCACTTCTGGTAGCGAGTCACCGTGCGAGACCAGCCATTCTGTTAGGCGAGCAATGCCGTTACTCTCGAAGAATTCCTCGGTGTAATCAGGCGTAAATGCGGAGACGTCGCGCCAAGTTCCATCCTCGGCGACGATGCCAGGCTTTTCCTGTTGGGCTTGTCCAAAGCGAATGAGTTTCATGATTTTTTTGTTAGGTTAAAGAGTTGGTTGTTGAATTAGTTAGATCTCCCGCAAGCTGCGCAAAGAAGGTCAAACAAGCGGAAGGCCTCGCGCTCGGTTTCCGGATCGAGGGTGAACCCAACTGGGCCACGGATGATGCGGTTTGGGAAAACTCCCTGTCGGTGTAGCAGTGCTTTTTCCACGCTCAGGTAGCCGTCGAGTCCGTGCTGGAGGGAGATCAACGGGGCAATGAGTCCCTGAAGTTCGGTAGCGCGCTGGAGGTCTCCGGACTCCAAGGCATCCCACTCGGCACGGATGGCCCAGAGGATTTCTGTCCCCGGCATGGTGCCGTAAATTCCGCGTTGGTAGGAATCCAGCAAGGCGATACCGCCACTGCCTTCAAAGACTTTTAGACCAGCGCCACCGCCATCGCGTAGCAGACTGAGGTTCGGCCCGAGCGGTTCGGCCTCAGGCTTGAATAGGACGCGGTCGCCAAAGCGTTTGTATAAATCAGCCTGCGTATCAACTGGTAGCGGCTCGCCTACATATCCGCTGGCATCCTGCACGATGATAGGCAGATCCGTGGCGGCAATAATCGCTTCGTAGTAGCGGACTTTTTCAGAAAGTAAGGCACGGGTGGCTGCGGGTGGGATCGCCATCAGCGCATCCACACCAGCTTCCGTAGCAGCGCGGGCATGCCGCACGGCCTGCACCGTACTCTCGTCCCCGACACTCATCACCACCGGTCCACGTCCGGCATTCATTTCAACCATACGCCGAGCAAGCTCATCGCGTTCAGCATCAGTGAGCCGGAGGATTTCCGTGACCATCGCGGCAACAATGCCATTCGCGCCATTTTCGTAGGCCCAGTCGATTTCTTTTGAGAGCGTGTCCCAGTCGATCGATTCATCGGTGAGAAAAGGTAACTGTAGAACCGGTAGCACACCGGCGAGTGAATGTTTTGATTTCATGATAGTTTGTTTGTTAGATTTTCTATTACCAGTCACCTACGGCTCCATCAGAGTAGAACACGCGCTGGAGTTTTTCCTGCTGGAAAGGATGCTTGGCTATTTCTTTTTCGTCGAGCTCGACACCTAGGCCGGGCAATGTGTTAGGTGTCACGGTGCGGGTTTTTGGATCAACTTTGTAGCCCTCCTGCACCACATCCTCACGCCACGGCACATCGTTGTGGACGCTTTCACAAATAACATACGAGGGAGTGGCGAAGCCAAGCTCGATAGACGCTGCAGTGCTCACTGGTCCTTGCGGATTGTGCGGTGCGAGCGAGACTCGGTAAGCCTCCGCCATGGCTGCGATACGCCGCGCCTCGGAAAGCCCACCGCAGTGAGTGATGTCTGGCTGGAGAACCGAGCAAGCACGTTTCTCCAAAACTTCACGGAAAGCATGCTGGGTCACAAGCCGCTCGCCAGTGGCGATCGGCGTTTTTACTGCATCCTGAATGCGGGCGATGTCATCGATCGATTCCGGCCAGCAAGGTTCTTCAAGAAAGTAGAGATCATACGGCTCGAGCGCCTTGGCAAACTGCATTCCCATCCGAGGTGAAGGGCGGGCGTGGCAATCAACCATGATGTCGATGTCCGGGCCCACGGCATTGCGCATCGCCTCGACACATTCTGCGGCGTAGCGCACTGGGCGCGAGCCTTCGAGGGGCATCGTAGGTGGCACGGCCATGGATTTAAAGGCGGTGAAACCATCCTCCACTGCTTCCTGAGCCAGCTCACCGAAGCGTTTGGCATCGGAACAATCGGTCTCATAGAAATCCTCCATGCGGCCACCACCGAGGTGGCAGTAGAGGCGGATGTTATCGCGCACTGGGCCACCCCAAAGCTGGTGCACTGGCACTCCGTGGAATTTTCCAAGAATATCCCACAGCGCCAGATCAATACCACTGATGGCAGTACCCCGGACGATGCCGTTGCCATGCCAGAAATGCTGGCGAAACATCATCTGCCAGAGGTGTTCGATGCGGCGCGGGTCCTCGCCGATCAGAAGTTGGCTGATATCCTCCACCGACCCGACCACTCCGCGAGTGTGCCATTCGAGAGTGGCCTCCCCCCAGCCATAAAGCCCAGGTTGGTCGGTGATGACTTTGATAAATATCCAATTGCGCATACGCGCATGGCAGACGTGAGTTTCAATACGTTCGATTTTCATGAAATGATGTGCTGTGCACTACCCAGCTTATAGAGCAAATTTCCATTGAATGGAATGCATTTAAGCTGAGAACATCATGTACTAATCCGACCTTATACCAAGTAGGAACGAAGAAGAGATGAATTCACTCGGAATTTTCACCTCCCGCAAAGCGCATTTTCTGAGACCTTAGAAACTCTCATTTGTCTCTTTTTCATTGCGGTGTGGTATCAAGGATCCACAAACCCTCGAACTTGGCGAACGTGACGGTAGTTCGCGGGGGGTAGCCCGAAGCGGGTCTTGAAGCTGCGGGAGAAATGGAATGCGCAGTTGAACCCGCAACTAAAGGCGATGTCTTCGACCGTCCGTTCTGGGTAAGCGAGCAGACGTGACGCCCGCTGCAGCCGCGCCTCGATCAGCCAAGCCCTCGGGGGCATTCCGGTCTGAGACTTAAATAAGCGACTGAAATAATCCACATTGAGTTCGCAGGCTTTGGCCCAGTCGGCGATGGAAACATCCTCTTCGAGACGCTGCTGGATCCATTTCTGAGCAGCGAGTACGTGCTGGACCGTCTTCTGATTGCCCTCTGCGGCACCAGGGCTAGGACTCGTCGCCTCTTGGAGTTCCGCCAGCCAGTGAAAGATGGCACCCGTGACATGCAGAATACGCCAGCGGCTCTCAGTTTTTAGTGCATCTAGCACGGTAGTGAACCGCTGCTCGTAGCCCTTTCTGTCCTCTAACAGATAATGACGTTCGTATGCGTGCCGAAGCAGCACGTTCGAGTTATCATCACGATTCAGCGAGAGGCAGGCAGACAAACTCGTCTGTGGCAGCGACGATTCCTGAGTGAACGAGAACACATCACCCCCACGTATGACCACCAGTTCACCCGGCTTCAGTGGCACACCTACACCGTTGACCACCGCAGTACACGAGCCGTTCTCAAGATAGAAAAAGCAGATAAGATCCGCCGCGAGCCGCGATGGCTCGATACACCAGTCCGGGTCCTCACCCCAGCGACCAAACCACTTCACCTGCAACCCGAGAGAAGTCTCAAACTGCGGTTTCCAATCGTGGTGATACGGTAAATTAGTCATTTCTAAATGGTACATACCACCCACATCAAGATTTGTAGAGTGGAAAGTTGGGAACGGGAGTTTAGGGCGATCAAGATGGGGACAGATTAGCCACAAAAAGGCACAAAAAACGCAAAGTGACTGCGCAAGAGAGTAGGGTTTGATTGCCGAGTAAACCGCCAATTTCACAGACAATTTCACAGAGACCTGTCCCTTAGTCTCCAGCCACCGGCGCCCGCCCCGGTGAGCATGGTCACGGCCGCTGTGCGGTCTCACTCAAAGGGCAAAAAGCCTGGGCGCGCCAGCTCAACCCAGAACGCGGTGAACCGGAGATCCTCAACGATGGCGGAGATCTCGTCCTGATGGGCTATAAGAGCGAAGGCAAAGGAGTCGTGGTGCACACGATAAACGGTGGACGCAGCGAAGTGATCGGCGGAGTGGTCAATGTCGGCAACACCGCTGACACAGCCTTCATCGCGGAGGAATCCGAGCTGCGCCTCTCTACCGCCACCCACGGCTGGCGAGCACCAGCCTATTTCCGCAACGCCATCCGCCATACCAGAATCCAGAAAGGCAAAACCATTCTGTTAAAAGCCGAGGACTTACCATCACGCAGCTTCAAAAAAGAGCGTGGACCACAGTACATGATCCCGCTCTATAAATAGAAAATTTCATTTCTCAGAAGCAAATGCTTTTTACGATCACGTCTCCGCCATTGCTGAACAAGCATCCTGCCTCTCCCTCGTGAACTACAGAACATACCTTTTTCGATAAGATCAAGAATAACATTGCACATTTACTTAAATAATTTAATCTATTGTGCATATGGTGATAAAAGTCAAACGAGATAGTCTGTTTGAAATTGTAGAATCCCAGCATGGGATATTTACGACTAAGCAAGCTGTTGATGCGGGGTATGATAGGAACACCCATCCTTATCAGGTGAAGAAGGGCTACTGGATTCGTGAGTGCCGGGGCATCTACAGGCAGGCTCATTACCACTTTGACCTGGAATCGGAGTATGTGATTTGGAGTCTCTGGTCACGCAACCGACTCGACCAACCTCAAGGAGTTTACTCGCACGACACGGCGCTCTCGATGTTTGATCTATCAGACCTGAACCCTTCCAAGCTTCACATGACAGTCCCCTCCACATTCCGTAAAAACTGTAAAACCCCAGATCAACTCGTTCTCCATCGTGGCGAACTGGAGGATCTGCATGTGCAGGATCGTGGAGGTTACAAGGTGACCAAACCCATCAAGGCTATCCTTGATCTGTGTTGGGAAGAAACTGTTTCGCGGGATCTCATCGCGCAGGCTGTGAGCGAGGGCATCAAAAGGGGGCTGATTACCCAACGTGAAAAAAGGCAAGCCTCTGATTCGGCTGCTTTTCCAGACTGGGCACGCCCATTTTTTGTTAGCATATGACAGGTAAAAAATATAAAACACCATTAGTATTCCGCAGGGCTTTGGAAGATCGCCTGAAAGTGAAGAGTCAGGAACAGGGAACTGATTTCCAGCGTGTCCGCCGTAGCGTGGCCTTTGATCGTCTGCTGTGTAGGCTTTTTGTCTCAGGCGGAGAACCATGGCTTCTCAAAGGGGGATATGCGATGGAATTACGCATCCAAACAGCCAGAGTGACCAAGGATATTGATTTGACACTTCCTGCCGGAATTCTCCGAGACGATGGTAATCAAAACGAACTCCTGCATGGAATGCTTCAGGATGCGGCGGATAATGACCTCGGGGATTATTTTACCTTTTTGATTGGAACCCCCATGCTTGATCTGGATGCCGCTCCCTACGGGGGTGCAAGGTTTCCTGTAACCTCCCTGGTGGCCGAAAAACTCTACGTGAAGTTTCATCTAGATCTCGGTGTTGGTGACGCGAGTGCCAAGCCATTTGAAAAATTCACGGGTGCAGATTGGTTAGGTTTTGCCGGTATCGCTCCAGGTGAATTTTGCGGCATCTCTAAGGAAGAGCAGTTTGCAGAGAAATTACACGCATACACACGCCCACGGGAGGGACGCAGCAATTCACGGGTCAAGGATCTCATCGACATGGTTCTCTTGATCGATCTGGGACTTGAGTCTGCCCGTCTCCGGGGAGCCCTTGAAAAAACATTCGCCCGGAGAAATAGCCACCCTTTGCCCTCATCATTAGAGGCTCCACCGGAATTCTGGTCTAAGCCTTATGAAGCTCTAGCTAGCGAATGTGGTTTATCAGGCGACATTACAAACGGGTTCAAACGAGTCTCGGGTTTCTATGTCCTGCTAATACCCTTTGAGCTGTCAGATTAACTGAAAGACGATGAAACAAGCTGAAATGCAACCCTCCTCCGATGGATTAGTGCATTTTAAATAAAAAGACCACACCTTTCTGACAAATCAGCTTTGCTGCTAATTTTCAATCTCAATTAAAATCCGTCGGCTATATTATTATTTAATGTGCGCTAAAGATAGATTGTACGTTGAAGAGTGCTGTTCCTACCAGACAAATTGAATATCCAACAGCCAACAAGGAATCTTCAATTTCCAAGGGTGCTGGCGAGCACCAGCCTGTTAAAAGCCGAGGACTTACCATCACGCAGCTTCAAACAAGAGCGTGGACCACAGTACATGATCCCGCTCTATAAATAGAAAATTTCATTTCTCAACTGGCTTCTCAGATGCTTCAAGTTCCGCCAAGATCTTTCCGGCAATCTGCTCAGCCAGCTTTGAGTAAACGGCTCCGGGGAAATGCACGTCATTGCCTTTCTTCCATTTCGCGTAGCCATCCCACTTGGTCACCGCGATGTGCAGGTCGTTGATCGGGATGCCGTGTTTCTTCATCACCTTGGCTGCCGCAGCATTGTAGATGAGGTCATCGCCCTCGGGATTATGTGGGGTATTGGCTGGGATTGGAGTGATATTGGCCCAGATGACTTTGGCGCCATTGGATTTAAGCAAGGTCACGATCTTTGCCAAGTCTTTGGCGTATTGATCGACAGAGTTGTGCCATGCTCCGTTCCTGCCGCGAAAGATGTCGTTCAGACCGAAGTTGAAATGAATGACATCGTATGGGGTGGTTTCCAGATGTTTCTTGAAGCGTTCGAAATCCACGATGCATGCCTTGGCGCTGCCAAAATCGAGATTTTTTGCTGCCCCCCGCGAATGCCAGAACGTCTCTTTCTGAATCCGGTATCCCGCCACCGCGCCAAGCTTGGTCACCTCCGCTTTGCCGTTAAGAGCTTTGATCAGCGGCTTGCTGTAACCACCGGAGATCGAGTCGCCAATGATCAATACCTTGGGTAACGTGGCGAGACCTGCGGTCGTCTTGGCGTGCTTGATGATAAAAGCGGCCATCGCTTCATCCTCAAAAAAACCGGTCCAGTAGTTGTGACCTTGGCCCTTGAAAATGGTCACCGTCATGTCTCCTCCGAGCGCCTTGTAGCGTTTCTCCACCAGGAAAGAATTATCCTTCGGCGGCACCAGCGTGTCGATGTCTCCGGTGTTATGATAAATAGGCACCTTCGCCTTGGCCAGCGGCGCCAGGCGGTCGATGGGATTGTGCTCCTTCAGAACCTTGGTGAACTGCTCCAGGGGCATTTTGTATTTCCCCGCAGCGGATTTCATCCCGGGATAACTCGCCAGATTACAGACCGGATAAATACCCGCCAGACAAGCGACCGATTCAGGATGTTCCGCAGCCCAGTTATACATCTGCGTGCCGCCGTAGCTGCGTGCTAAAAGACACACCTTTTTGGTCAGACCGTGTTTCTCGGTGAGTTCTTTATGAAACGCGGTGAAAATTTCCCTTCCAGCCGGCGTTCCAAAATCACCCTTCACATCGATCCCGGCGACAGCGATGCCATTGTCCAGACACTGCTTCATCATCCACTGCTCGAGTTTCCCCGGCAGCTTGTAGTCGCTAGGGCAATACCATAGCCACGGCGTCTTCTGCCTGGCTTTTACTCCCTCCGGCTGTTTAGGAAGGGCCAAGTAGCAGTCATGCCCTTGCTATTTTCAGTAACTTTGCATTGGGCGGCAAGATTTTTCCACTGCCCTTCTTGCTGCTCAGACCGCCAGGCACCGTTTTTTTCTCCGGCGCAGCCATCGCGTAAGAAGAGGAGAGAACGCCAACGCTGATCGCCAATGCACTGATGAGACAAAGGATGTTTTTACTGATTATTTTCATAGATTGTTAGGTTCTTCACTAGCTCTGCCATCCATTCTATAGAGACGAACTTCATTTCCCAGAAAGAAATGCGTTTTGCAGTCACGTCTTCGCCTCTGCAAGGCTCGCATCCTGTCCTCCGCTTGCATTACGGGTCAATCTATTTACTTCCCAACACCCGGCCCCTTTGGGGTACATCATAAACTCCATCATTTTTCTACCTGAAACTAATTCGGAACCATCGACCTCAGATCATGGAGCTCAGGGCTCCGGTTTATTGAATGGTAGTTAGTGAGATTTCAGGAGTAGCGCGGCACGCTCGGCGATCGTGCCCTACCCAGGGCAACCGAAGGTTCGCCCGGTAGGGATTGACCGCCGGGCAATCCGAGCTACGCCATTCCTGCCTGTCCCCTTTTTCTCCATTTTGCGTCATAAACTTTCGAAAACTACAAAGTTCACCTTTTAGTATACTTTCAACCCATGATAAAAAGTTTCTCAGATACCACCACTGAAAAAATCTTTCGTAATCAGCCGCTCACTAAGAAAGAACTCGCAAGTTTGGCAGCCTAAATTTACAAAAAGCGCTCGCCAGACTTGATATACTAAACATCTCCTCAGAAAAAGACCTTCTACTCACTCCCTCATATCACTACCACACCCTCCACAATGGCAGATATTTAATCGATGCCGAATCTAGAAAATCCAAATGGAGAATCACCTTTCATTGGCATGATGACGAGCTCCAAGACTTAGCCCTGGTAAAAATTGAAGACACTCACTAATACTAGAATCTCCAACACACAGTAAAAAAATATGAAAACCATACCAAGAATCAACCCTGCTATCCAACTACTCGAGGACGAGCTCGAACACAGAATCATCAGCCAAACCCAACTTGCCGCTGAATGTGCAGTATCAAAAGGAATGATCTCAGATATACTCCATGACAGGAAACGTATCTCCGTAGACATGGCTCTAAAACTAGAAGCATTCCTAGGCATCAAAGCCAATATCTGGCTAGAAGCTCAGCTCAACTACGAGATCCACCAAGCCAGACAATGTCTAAAGTCAGCATGAAAATAGCCACTTAGGAGCCTAGCGGATGGCATGAGTTCTCACGTAGAAGAGCTTTATAAGCTCTTTGCGCTTCAAGAGAAGAAGTTGGAAACCTCTTTTACGTTCGCTTGGGCTACGGGGCTGGAAGCCCCGGCCACAGAAAACCCCCACTCCCCATCACTGGGGCGTGGGTTTTCGGCTGTCTCTCAGTGCATTTCTGAAGATCTCTGCGGGGTGGAGGGCGGATTTTTTTGTGCCGTCGTGGATCTGGTGGCGGCAGCTGGTGCCGGGGGCGGCGATGAGGATTTCGGCGTCGAGTTCTTTCAGATGGGGAAAGAGAACGAGCTCGCCGACTTGCATCGAGACTTCGTAATGTTCCTTTTCGTAGCCAAATGAGCCAGCCATGCCGCAGCAGCCGGAGGGGATTTCTTGCACGGTGTAGTTCACTGGTAGTGACAACATCTGCAGCGTAGGATTCACTGATCCAAGTGCCTTCTGGTGGCAGTGGCCATGGACGTGGACGCTGCGTTTCTCGCTGGTGAAACAACTACTGTCGATCCGTCCGGCATCGGCTTCGCGGGCGATGAACTCATCGAGCATCAGGCAGTGGGGTGCGAGTTGGCGGGCTGTCTCGCGCAGTGATTCATCGACCAGCGCGGGATATTCATCACGGAAGCCGAGGATGGCGGAAGGCTCGATGCCGATGAGCGGTTCTTCGGCGGAAACGATGGTGGCGAGCTGCTGGACGTTTTCATTGGCAAATTTCTTGGCGCGGCGGACGAGACCTTTGGAAAGCGATGCCCTACCGCTTTCCGCGTGGTCAGGCAGGTTCACTTCATAGCCTAACAGCTCAAGTAGCTCGACGGTGGCGATGCCGGCGTCGAGGTCGTTGAAGTTGGTAAATTCATCACAAAACAAATGGACGCGGCCGAGACGCTCGCCACGCAGAGAGGGCAGGGGAGTGCGGTTTTGGAACCAGCGGTGGAGTGTGATCTTGTTCAGCTTTGGCATGCTGCGATCTGGGTGGAATCCTATCAGCCTGTTAGCCATGCGGCGCAGAAGCGGTGTTTGTAGAATGGCATTGTAGAGCCACGGGGCGAACGATGCGAGCCGTGCGCTACCGGCAAAATGTGCGATGATCCGCGAGCGTAGCGGCACGCCATTAGCATCGTGATAGTGCTGCTGGAACTCGGCCTTGAGCTTGGTCATATCGACGCTGGACGGGCACTCAGATTTGCACGCCTTACACGACATACAGAGATCCATGACCTCCTTAATTTCCTCGCTATCGAAGGGATTGCTGGCGTCGTGCGGGTTGGTGAGCATCTGGCGCAGGATGTTAGCGCGGGCGCGGGTGGTGTGCTTTTCCTCGCGGGTGGCCATGTAGCTCGGGCACATCGTGCCACCTGCCTGCGGCCCCTTGCGGCAGTCGCCGGAGCCATTGCATTTCTCGGTAGCGCGCACTATGCCGAGCACATCGCTGAAATCGAAGACCGTTTCATAATCCGGAGTCCCTTGCTCTGGGCTGTGGCGCAGTGAGGTATCCATCGGCGGCGTATCGACGATTTTGCCGGGATTAAAAAGATCACCGGGATCAAAAGCCGCCTTCACCTCGCGCATGAGTTGGTAGCAATGCTCGCCGACCATTAACGGAATAAACTCTCCACGCAGCCGCCCGTCACCATGCTCACCACTCAGGGAACCACGGTATTTTTTGACAAGGTGCGCAATGTCAGTGGCGACATCGCGGAACATTTTCAGCCCCTCCGGTGTCTTCAGATTGAACAGCGGGCGGGTGTGAAGTTCGCCCGATCCAGCGTGAGCGTAGTAAACGCATTCGATGTCATATTTCGTGCGCAGTATCTCATCGAACTCCGCAATGTATTCCGGTAAATCATGCACATCCACAGCGGTGTCTTCTACATTTTCGCGAGGTTTGGTGTCGCCTACGACGTTGCTCATCAGCCCCTGGCCAGCCTTGCGGAGTTCCCAGACTTTCTGTCCCTCATCGTCCCACAGCACCGGCGTGGCGTAGCTATGTCCAGCGGTTTTCCAATCGTCGATGAGAGCATCGACCACCTGCTCGGCCTCAGCGCGGGTGTGGCGGCGGATTTCCACCACTAGAATCGCTCCAGGATCGCCGACCACGAATGACCTGTTGCGCCGCTGAGCGGGGTTGGATTCCGTGCACTTTAGAATATGCCGGTCGATTAACTCACAGGCGCTCGGCGCGTGAGGCAGGGCGAGAAGGTTGGCTTCTAGGGACTCCTTGACCGTTTCAAAATGACCGCAGACGAGAGCGGCGTGAGCGGGCGGCAGCGGATCACAGGCGAGCTCTATCTCGGTGGCGAAAAACAGCGTGCCCTCCGAGCCAGCGATGAGTTTGCAGAAATTCAACCGCTTCTCGGATGCGGGATCGAACACCTCGGCGTCCATCAATAGGTCGAGCGCATAGCCGGTGTTGCGACGCGGAATCGAGCGACGCGGGAAATTCTCGGTGATGGCTTGGCGGTTTTCGGAGTCGCCTAACATCGATTTAAATTTTCGATAAATCCGATTTTCCAGCGTATCCGGCCCGGCACACTTTTCCTCAAACTCTGCTTGCGTGAGCTGGCCAAATGTAACCTCGCTACCATCGCTAAGAAATCCGCGCACCGACACCAAGTGATCGCGCGTGCTGCCATAGACCATCGAGTTCGAGCCGCAGGAATTATTCCCCACCATCCCACCCATCATGGCGCGGTTAGCGGTGGAAGTTTCCGGACCGAAAAACATCCCGTGAGGGGCGAGGAATCGGTTCAACTCATCACGCACCACCCCGGGCTGGACGCGGACGTGGCGGGTCTCCTCATCTACTGAGAGGACGCGGGTGAAGTGCTTCGAGATATCGACCACCAGACCGCTACCGACACACTGGCCGGCAAGCGACGTTCCGGCCGCGCGCGGGATCAGACCGAGTTTGTTGCGGCTGGCAAACCGAATAATTTCCCGGATGTCGTCCTCACTCCCGGGCAGAACCACACCGACTGGCAGCTCCTGGTATTCCGAAGCATCTGTGGCATAAAGCCGCCTCAGAGTGCTGCCGGTGTGCAGTTCGCCATCGATCCGTGACGCGAGCTGGCCGAATGGAATGTAGCTCATGATGGTTATCGTTTTCTTGCCTTAGGCTTGATTTCTGCGGCTATCTTTGCCGCCACTTGAGTGGCTAGACCGGTGTATCCTTTGGGATTGAAATGGCAGCCGTCTTTCTGTTGCCATTGTTTTAATTTTGGCCGAGCAAGCGCATAGAGGTCATTGATGACGATGCGATTGTCTTGCATCAACTTCGCAGCAAGCTTGTTGTTCTCGGTAAGAAATTTCTTGGTGTCTTTCCCATACGAGACAAATGGTGTGGTGCTGGCCCAGATCAGTTTGGCCTTGGTTCGCTTGACTTCTTTGAGCACGCTCTTGAGATTCTTGATGTATTGTTGATGAGTGTATCTGCGTTTCAAATCTGCTATTTTGTAGTTGCCCAAATTGTTAGGCATGATGAGTTTGCCGTTATGCAGGTAGTGGGTGTCCCAGATGCCAAAATTGAAATGAATGATATCCCACTTTCTGTTAGCCACCCATGCCTTCATGGTTTTCGCTCCATGACCCGAGTACATGCAGTTTCCCGCAGGGCGAAACACATCCGCCTTACCATCTAACAACTTGCGAACTGCAATGGTGTATCCGATAGAGATCGAGTCTCCTATGATCAAGACATTGGGCAAGTCCGGATTATCCGTTGGATTCACAAAGGGTTTTTGCAGATGAGGGGCATCCTCTTTATTTGGTGTCGCAACGCAAGCCTGCGCGTGTATGGCGAATGAAGTGAATACAAGGATCAGTGATGTTAGTTTTTTCATGGCTGTCATTTTGTTCTAGTGTTGCACCTCCAGCAGTGCTGATTGATCGCTGAGATGTAGTTTCTCGATGGTTAGAAGACCGGCTTCGTTCGCCTTTGTGGCACCGGACTGCACGGGTTTTCCCTCACGACTGAGGGACCATTGGTAAGTTTTTCCCGCCTCGGTTTTAAATTTCTGCAGGCGACGGAAACTCACGGCAGTGTGCGTGGAGTTCGGCAGATTGACCTTCTCCCTCATTGCGGGCTTGAGTTCTGTTTTGTTGACCAGGCGGAGGTTGATCTGAAAGTTTGCGGGACTATCAGCAATGGTTTTCCATCGGAACAGGGCGCCGATCTGGCCGGATTTATCACCACCAGTCGCGTTCTTAAAACCCGGGTATTTGTTGTTCGTACTGGAATTTGAGAATACTGGATAAGCCTCGTTTTTGCGGATCGATCGCCATGGGAAAACTTGCGCCGCAGGGTGGTATCCGGCGGTTGAACTATTGTGACCATGCTGCCCCCATGCGAACATCAGAGGGAATTTTTTTTCCTCGAAGTAGGCAATCAACTTCTCCTGTCCTTTACTCCAGTTGTCATTTGGTGCGGAGAAATTGACGAGAATAGGTGGATCCGGAATGTCCTTGCCAAACATGCGGTGTTGGATGTGCTCGACTCCAGCTGGCACCATCACGTTCACCGCCGCAAAGATGTCACCACGCTTCATGCCGATCCCGAGACTGCCGCTCCCGCCCATTGAAATGCCGCTGAGATACACGCGGTTGCGATCGACTTGATAGGTCTTGATCGCCCATTCGATCGTCGTAAGAATCCGTTTTTCCGTAGGGCAATACGCTTCCGCATATTTCTCAGGCTCCCGCTTGATCGAGTGTGCACCCCACCACCAGTCGTTGCGGTTCTTGCGGCAATCTAGGTAGAGGATGACTTGATCCTCAAGCCCCACGTAGTGAAACCAACCTGGATTCTTCGAGGCGTAATCTATGGCAATGTCAGCACTGCCACCCGCTGAGTGCAGGATCACATGCAGCGGCTTCTGCCCAGGGTTACCAGCGAGGGGAAGAACATGGAAGTAATCCTGCTGTGGCTTTTCATACCCCCACTCAGGGATGCTGTCGTGCTGGTAGCGCAGGATTTTGCGACCGCCTTTTTCGGACTCCTTGACCAGCTTCATCTCAGGCGTTCCGTAACTGACCTCTTCTGAGGCAGAGAGTAACGTAGAGGATAAAAGCAGGGAGGAAAGAACCGTAGCGAGTTGTTTGATCATGGACGACATCTTCACTTTCTCAGTTCTATTTGGAAGGTTTTAATGGCTGCCACTTCTCGCGATATTCCATCTTCAATTTGCCGGTTTTCGGATCGAAGTGCAACGGGAGAAACAGAAAGCGCGACTTGTTGATGTCGTTTTTATCAGGAATCCACCACTGGTCGCAGAGGGCCATCACGGTGTCGGATTCTTTCAGATAAATAAGATCGGTGACTTGGGAACTCCAAGTTTTTTTCTCGCTGACGTGCCCCTGACTCTTCCACGGACCCAAGGGTAATTCGGCGGTCGCTCCCACAGTTTCTGATCCGGCCCAGCCATGCACGCCGGATGCCAACGCGATGTACTTGCCCTTGTGTTTTGCCATGGCGGGAGCTTCGCAGCCTT
>TARA_B110000879_G_scaffold84252_1_pt1 | contig 19578 bp, 14 predicted proteins | sample TARA_B110000879 | Tara Oceans TARA_B110000879 (sample SAMEA4398094) | marine metagenome | biome: Polar Biome; feature: [SRF] surface water layer (ENVO:00010504); material: water (ENVO:00002006), including particulate matter (ENVO:01000060) such as... | depth 5 m
ATTTGAAAATGATCAAATGAATTGTCTGTCAGTTATTACAAGTTATTACAAAATTTGTGGGAGTTTCTAGTGGCGTAAAATGAATTATAGGGCAGAGTTTCATTGATACAATGATGAGTGATAAAGATAAGGATAAAACACCTGGCAAGAAAGATGCACCGCCTACTCCGGAGGAAATGCAAGAGACTCTGAAAGATTTATTTAGTAAAATAGGGGGTGCGGGAATGCCCTTCAGTCCCCTCATGCAGGAGATGGATAAGAGGGTGCCAGAGGATGACGAGCCTGAGCCTATTGAAATAGATAAACTGGAGTCTCTGGATGATTTTAATTTGATTCCGCGTGAGGTGAAGGCGCATTTGGATCGGTTTGTGATCCGTCAGGACGAGGCGAAAAAGGCATTAGCCATCGCGGTCTGTGATCATTACAATCATGCCAAAAACGTGCGTGCGATGGAGAGTTCAGGTCTAGAAGATAAACTAGAATACCAGAAGCAAAACGTCATCGTGGTGGGGCCGACAGGAGTGGGTAAGACTTATCTGGTAAAGCACATTGCAGAGATGATAGGGGTTCCCTTTGTGAAGGCGGATGCTACCAAGTTTTCTGAGACTGGCTATGTGGGAGGAGATGTGGATGACCTCGTGCGCGAGTTGGTGCGCAAGGCAGATGGGAACGTGGAACTGGCTGAATACGGAATCATTTATATCGATGAAGTGGATAAGCTGGCAAGCAAGGGGGGAGAGTCATTCGGTAAGGATGTGAGCGGTAGAGGGGTGCAGACTACCTTGCTAAAACTGATGGAGGAGACGGAGGTGCCGCTGAGTAATCCGATGGATATGAAGGGGCAAATGATGTCGATGATGGCCATGGAGCGCGGCGCGAAGCCGAAAAAAGAGACGATCAATACGCGGCATATTTTATTCATTGTGAGCGGTGCGTTTTCTGGATTGGAAAAAATTGTATCTAAGCGAGTGCAGAGCACTCAGATCGGATTCCAAGTGGGTGAGCGGACTGAGGTGTTGGACAGCGAGTTGTTTAGAAATGTGGAGACACAGGACTTTATCGACTTTGGGTTTGAGGCGGAGTTTATCGGCAGACTTCCGGTGCGTGTGGTATGTGAGAAGTTAGAGAAGGATGACTTTGTGAATATCATGAAGTTCTCGGAAGGTAGTATTTTACGCCAGTACGAACGTGAATTTGAAGCCTATGGCATCCATGCTCGCTTTGATGAAAGCGCGATAGAAAAGGTGGCTGAACTAGCAGAAAAAGAGAACACTGGCGCGCGTGCGCTGATGACAGTGCTGGCGGATATGCTGCGTGAGTTTAAATTCGAGCTTCCGGGAACGTCGATCTCGGAGTTGAAAATTAATTCTGAATTAATCGATAATCAAGAAGAAGTGTTGGCGAAATATCGTCTTGAAGGGCTCAAGGTAAACATCGAAAAAGTGCGTGATGAAGTGGCTATCTATGCTAGAGAATTCAGCTCCAAACACGGGGTGAAAATGGACTTTTCTGAGGATGCGGTGCTCGCTTTGGCGGATTTATCCTCATTGCAGGGCCGAAGTGTGTTACAAATTTGCCGGACTAAATTTAAGGATTACCAGTTCGGACTCAAGCTTATACAAGGGAATGACGGCCGAGAGAGCTTCGAGATAGGTAAAGAAGCGATAGATGATGCAGACAAGTTCTTGAGTGACATGGTAGTTCGCTCTTATGATGTAGCCAAGCAGGACGATGACAACGGAGAAAATACCGAAGATTCGCCTCCAACCAGCGACTAAAAGTGGAACCTACTAGCGAACATATATCAAAACAACTTCCTCACCAAAATCTGCCTGATTTAAAGCCAATAGGTGAAGTAAGGACGCCAGCGCTCATCTGCGGAACCGTGGGTGCAGTGTTGACTATTATTTTGGCACTGATCGGTAGCTATAGTGGGCTGGATCTGAGCCTCAAGGAGTACTTCCAGGGTAAGCCATTTTATCTGCCAGAGTCTAGTACGGGTGGTTCCGGTGGATCGGGAAGTTGGCATCCTACTTGGGATTGGTTGTTAGTGATGTTGCTGACCTTTGGAGTCTCCTTCGCAGTTCTAGATACAGACAAGCGATGGCGGCGTGTGATGATTATTTTACTGCTCTCTGTGGTGGTGATTCTTAGTTCACCGGTGCTGATGTTATGGGGGGTGTTTTGGTCACCGATAACGGTGTTTGTAGGCGTGTTGTGGTCCTGGATTTGTGCGTTTATTTATAGCTGTCAGCACACGATGCCTTGCGCAATATGGTTACCGTCAAAATTAAAAGTAGCAAAGAAAGAAGAAATAGATATTTCTCCGCTTATGATGGATGAGAAAACGCCTGAAAAGAAATACCAACCTAAAGATCAATCATCATGTCCAGACTAGATTATCCAGAGGCAGTGGGAGCACTGATCAACGAGCTGAAGCGCCTACCTGGCGTAGGTCCACGCAGTGCCGAGAGAATAGCGGTGTGGATGATACAGCATCAGAAAGCGAACCCAGGAGAACTCTCCAAGGCCCTCGATACCTCGCGTGAACTGGTCTCTCTCTGCAAAAAATGCGGCTTTTTCTCTTCCCAAGGCCACTGTGATCTCTGTGAGGATGATAGCCGTGATGCGAGTATCCTGTGTGTGGTGGAGCATCCTACAGACGTGCTTCCACTGGAGCGATCAGGTGCCTTTGGTGGCTACTATCATTGTCTTGGAGGTAAGCTTTCTCCGCTGGATAACACCAGCCCGGATGACCTTAATATCTCTGAACTTCTGAGAAGAATCGCTACGAATACAGAGGAGGAACAAGAAGTCATACTCGCACTAAGCTCCGATGTGGAAGGGGAGGCTACGGCAAACTACCTGGTAGAAATTCTAGCGCAGTATCAGTGTAAAGTCACTCGTATCGCCCAAGGACTGCCAGCAGGTGGTGGGCTAGAACATGCGGACGAGCTCACTCTAATGCGTGCCCTTCAGGGGCGTCGGTAACTCCCAGAGATAGGCAGTTTCTTTTCTCATCGATCACAGTGTCGAGATAGTCTGCTACTTTGAAGATAGCAGGAATATCATCAAGTGATGGATACCTTAGCTTGAGGTGCAGTGTTTCTATAATGAAGTCTTTTGTGTGTTTCATTATTGAACTGGAGTCGAGTCAGGGAGTGTTTCGAATGCTTGCTAGTGGAGGGTGTTGTTTGATATTCATTGATTAACTATCTTTGTGATCTCATTTAATAATCACTGTAGATCCAGGACGTGCGTATTTGGGGACGTGGACCACGTCCCAGTTGGCCATTCTGATGCAACCGGATGAGATGGCTCTGCCGATGGTGCGGGGGCTGTTAGTGCCGTGGATTCCTATGCCAGATTTGGTGAGGCCGATCCAAAGGACACCCACAGGATTATTAGGACCGGCGGGGATATCTAGGTATTCTTTACCGCGGACACCTGTCGTAAGGAGAGATTTATCATAACGCCAGCCAGGAAACTCGACGGCATTCTTGATCTTCCATTCACCGTAGTGAGTGAATTCTTTCTTCCCTGGGGTGATGGGGAACGCAGCGATGAGTTGTGCCTTGGATTCATCCCATGGCTGGTAGTCATCTGCTACGATCATTGCCTTTGCGGGTGTTTTTTCTTTCTCTTCGTCGGTTATTTTTTCAAATCTAGCCTCGAAAATGCGTAGCTGGTTCTTAGCTGTGTCCACCACTACCCAGCGGCGGCTGAGATCACTATCTGACTTATGGCCCCTGCCATTACTGAGGTTTTCGATGAGGAAGGGCTTCACGTTTGGCACGCGGATGGGGGAGCGGAGCTTGAGGTTTTTGATCTTAGTGTCGCCATTGATGGCGATGAGTATGTCCTCGGTGGTGTGATATCTCTCGGCTATGAATTCTGCGAGTGAGCGGTAGGAGAGTTGCTTTTCTAGTGCCTGCAACTCGCGGTTGTCATCGTTTGGCAGCTCAGGGTTCACAAAGTCTTTAGCCAAGCTAGGGATAGTGGCAATGGCGAAGATACGGGTGACTTGTTTCTTGGCAGCAGCACGCGCGGCGGCATCGTCATTCCCCTCGATTCCGTTCTTGAGGTTATAGGCCTCTACCGCCATGAGGGTGTATTTACCAGGCTTGCCATCGAGCACACCGGGTCCGAAGTGCTGTTGGTCCAAATAAATTTGTAACTGAATATTCTCTAACTGCTCTGGCGGGAGTGAATTAGCTAATGAAATATGAGTTAGCGGCAAGAGTCCTACTAGAATGATAGCAAGTGATCTGAGGGGAAAACGCATGTTTTCATTATGACACTTAATCTTCCGGATAGCAATCTTTAACTTATGTTAAAGGAGTGTCTTCAGCCGAAGTTTTTCCGCGCGTAGCAGCGACCCTAAGTCGCTGCATATCAATGTAAGCACGAGATAAAAAGACATTCTAAAACACACATGATGGTAAAGAGTTATCTCAGGGTGTAAACTGCTGGCTTACTGGTGATACCAACTCGGTTTACTGAGGAGATGGCGATGGCGTTTGGTCTGCCTTGGACACTTACGCCATTTGCGTAAGTGACTACGATAGATTTCCAGGTGTTACCGTGGCGGATTTGGACGGTGTATTTTGATGCTCCGGGGACGGGTGGCCAGGTCGCTATGATTTGGTTTGATTTCAGGCTAAATTTAGCTGCTGGTGGGGCTGGTTTTTTACTTGGAATCCACAACATGGGTGGGACTAATGCTGGTGCTAGGTAGGATGCTCCTTTGAGTTTGGAAGTGACTCCGCCTCGGTTCTGCATCAGAGATTTCATACTCCAGTGGACGTGACCAGCCCAGTTATTACCTACTTTTCTACTCAGATTAACTTGCTTGAGGATTTCGGATGCGGGTCGTCCTGGATCGGTCTCGGACATGACTCGATCAGTGGCGATACCAGGCCAGACGGGACGCTTGTATGCGGATGCTTCACTTTCTCCGCGCCACCAGTTGAGTAGCTTGCTGAAGGATTGTTCGGAATTCACTCGCCAGTAAAGTTGCGGTGAGAGGTAGTCACACCAGCCGTTCTTAAGCCATTTGCGAGAGTCGCCCGCGAGGTGCTCGTAGGCATTAATACTGGCGGTAGTGCCTCGGGGGACACCGGGTTTCCAGATTCCAAATGGGCTGATACCAACTCGGAGGTGAGGTTTCACTTGCTTGATCGAAGTGTACATCTGCTTCACAAAGGCATCCACATAGTAGCGCCGAGCGGCGGGCGTTTTCCCATCTGGGAAGATTTGTTTCGGGCTGCCATTGGGGTGAAGTTCTGGGTAGGGGTAGAAATAGTCGTCAATGTGAATACCATCGATATCATAGCGTCTGGCGACATCGAGCATGACATTGAGCGCTCGCTGGCGAGCGAAGCCGGAGGCTGGGTTCATCCATTTGTAGGAGCGGAAGTTTTTGATTTCTGAAGGGTTTGTGCGGCTGACGTGGTTTTTAGAGGTGGGTATGTTTGCATTTGGAAGAGCCCGGAATGGATTGAACCAAGCGTGGACCTCGATGCCTTTCTTATGTGCTTCATCGATGCAGTAGGCGAGGGGATCATACCCTTGAGATTTCCCCATGGTGCCAGAGACCCAGTGGCTGAAAGGCTCGATTTTTGAGTAGTAAGCCGCATCAGCATTTGGGCGGACTTGGAAGATGATGGCGTTAAGTTTATACTCAGCTGCTCTGTTGATGATGGTATTTAGCTCAGCCTTCTGGGCGGAGGCGGAGAGACCTGGCTTACTCGGCCAATCGATATTATAAACACAGGCCACCCAAGCACCCCGAAACTCGCGTGGGAATGCGGGTGGGCGTTCGTTACTAGGCACGTAGCTGGCGGCAAATGTTAGATGAGTGCAGAGTAGAAAAGATAGAAAAGAAAAAATTCGCATGGTTGAGATAATGTAACTGACTCTCGAAAATAGGAAACCATTTTATACGGAATTCACCCCAGATAACATTTCTCGAACATCGGCTCAGTATCAGCTTCGATGAGGATTGATTGCTTTGTGACCGGGTGGATGAATTCTAGTCTCTTGGCCATCAGTAGCATCCTAGATCCTGTTTCTAGCAGATTACCTAGCTGATCACAGCGTTCTATGCCGCCGTAACGATAGTCACCTACGATGGGGAATCCGGCGTGGACGAGGTGTCTGCGGATCTGGTGGAACCTTCCTGAGTGTGGTGTGGCTTCTATCAATGATAAGCGATCCTCATCTATATTCGTTAGTGCGGGGTGCCTAACGGTATCTAACAGACGGAAAGTGGTGTGGGCTTCACGGATGGGTTTGTCTGCTTCTTTCTGGATAGGCTCGGTGCAGGCCCACTCGGTTTCTGGTGTCCTACCGTGGATGACTGCCCAATAAGTTTTCTTCATCTTGTGGGCGGAGAAGGCGTGGTGCAGAGCTTTAGAGATCTCAGGATCTACTCCCATGAGTAGCACACCGGTGGTAGGACGGTCGATACGGTGGATGGTATTCACGCGCTTGCCTATTTGGTCGCGGAGTACCTTCATTGCCACGAGGTCATCTTCTTGAGGCTCGCTAGCGGGATGGACTAGCCAGCCGGCAGGTTTATCCACTGCCACCATCCATTCATCTTGATAGAGAATTTTCAGTGATGGCTGGGAAGGCATTATTTTATGAAATAGCCAGTAACTCTACCTCAAAGACTAGTGTGGCATAGGGAGGGATGTCGCCGCCCATGCCGCGCTTGCCGTAACCTAGTCCCTGCGGGATGAAGAGCTGGAATTTGTCACCGATCAGCATTAGCTGGAGTGCTTCTGACCAGCCAGCGATGACTTTTTTCACGGCGAATGTAGCTGGCTCACCTCGCTCGACACTGCTATCAAATAGGGTGCCGCAGATAAGCTTGCCAGTGTAGTGGACAGTGACGGTATCCGTCAGAGCAGGTTTTGTCAGGTTAGATCCGCTAGCGGCCTGGAGAACTTTATATTGTAGTCCAGATGCGGTGGTTTTGACATCGCTGTTAGAGGCGTTTTCTGTGAGGAAGGTTTCATTCTTCACTTGGAACATACGGGTTCTCTCAGCGGAGACGATGTGAGTCGCCTGCATATAAATTTTCAAGTCTATTGCTCGCTCAGAGCCAGCTGCCTTGTCACGGATGGCTTCGTGGATTTTCTCATCGAGAAATAACTCATCTCCCAGAGCAGTCTCACCAAATCGGAGCCCGATCTTGTAGCTAACAATATCTAAAGCTTCTTTAAGTTCCATTTTTGGCGGTCTGCTAGGGGTAAGTTTTCGTTGAGAGCTAAGTTTTTACTAAACTTAGCCAACTTTGATGAGCTCAACTTCAAAGATGAGAGCTGCGAATGGAGGGATAGCTCCCTGTGATCCTTGCTCACCGTAGGCGAGTTCTTGTGGGATGAAAAACTCATATTTCGCACCGATCTTCATCAGTTGGAGTCCTTCGACCCATCCAGGGATGACCTGATTGACGCCGAACTGTGCTGGCTCGCCACGCTCTACGCTACTATCGAAGACGGTACCATCGATGAGCTTTCCTGTGTAGTGGACAGTGACTTGGTCGGTAGATTGTGGAGATTCTCCTGCGCCTTCTTCAAGGACTCTGTATTGGAGTCCTGATTCAGTGATCTGGATTCCGTCTTTGCCTTTGTTTCCAGCGAGGAACGTATCGCCAGTTGAGCGTAGCTCCCTAGTGACGACCTCTTGCACGATCTTGGCTGCTTCGGTAAACTTCTCTTCATCTGGAGCTTCACCAGTGCCTGCGAAAACGTCGGTGATTGCCTTGAGGATAATATCCTGATTAAGGGTAGTATCTGCTGATAGTTGGTTTCCTAGTCTGAAACCAACTCCTTGGCTCACGATCTCTGTTGCTTCTTGTAAATTCATATCGTCGGCAAACTAATGGGAGTAAGCGGAAAGGTCAACAGTACAGGTAAGTTTTTCTGATTTTCAGATGAGTTAGATCATTTTGGCGGTGATGAAGCTAGTAATATTGTTACTTACTTGGCGGTTGCATAGTTGTGCTGCTTAGGCTAGTTTCCACGGCAATGAACATCATCATTGTAGGAGCTGGCGAGGTAGGTAGACACATGGCAGAGTCATTGTCACGTGAGGCGCATAGTATCGTGGTCATCGAGTCAAATGCTGCGCTCGCGCATGAGCTGGAGCAGTCGCTTGATGCGAAAGTAGTGCATGGTGATGGTACTAGTATTACGGTTCTTTTAGAGGCGGAAGTGGGTAATTGTGATCTGTTTCTAGCTCTTACCAGTGATAACACTGTGAACATGATGACGGCGTCGATGGCGACAAAGCTTGATGCTGCTAAAGTGGTATGCAGGGTGCACCCTGGCTTACAGAGAGAAGAGTGGTTATTTGATTACCGCGGGCATTTTGGGATCGACCATATTTTCAGCTCTGAGAGGCTCGCTGCCATTGAATTGGCAAAGTTTATCCGTAACCCCGACTCATTGGTGGTTGAGGAGGTTGCGCGTGGGAAGATAGAATTACAGCAGGTGAGAGTCTGTGAGACGAGCGATGCTATTGGTAAGATGTTGATGCATCTTAAGGCACCTGAGCGCACTCGGGTGGCGGCTGTTTCCAGAGGGGGTGAGCATTTTGTGCCTAACGCTAGATCGACGTTGGAAGCTGGTGATGTAGTGACTATTTTTGGTGAGCCGAGAAATCTTAAGGATTTGGCGGACCGGTTACAGAAAACGAGGGATAAGAAAGATGAGATCCGAGTGGTTATTTTTGGTGGTGGTGAATATGGATTCTCTCTTGCTCAAATGTTAGAGAGCTGGAACTGTAAGGTGAGAATTTTAGAGAAAGACCCAGTGATCGCCGAGGAACTGACGAATAGGCTGTCTAACACGACGGTGATTAACACCGATGGAACGGTTCTCGCCGAGCTAGAGGAGGAGCGAGTGGGACAGGCAGACTTCTTTGTGGCTACCAGTAGCAGTGATGAGGATAACGTAATGACCTGCTTGCAGGCGCATAACCTAGGAACTAAAAGCTGCCTGACATTAATTCACCGCGCGGATTATGCGAACGCGATTAGTGCCAGTGGGAGGCATTTTGGAATGATTGCTGCGGTGAGTCCGCGAGAGGCGAGTAGGCGAGATATTGAGAAATTCATCACTACTGATCAATTTCACATAGTGAAAAAGTTGAGTGCAGGAGATGTGATAGAGACAACGGTGGAGAGTGGATCCATCGTGGCTGGTAAGATGGTGGGTGAGGTGGAGTGGCCAGAAGGTTGCGTGCTAGTGGCAAAAATGCGAGGAATCCATGCAGATGTCCCAGGACCAGATGATGTTCTAGATCCAGGTGATGTGGTTTATGCGATGGTGTCTCCTAAAGTACGCAAAAAATTCTTAAAGTTAGTCAAGTAGCGATGGTGCCTCTCTTCAAATGTGAAACCCAAGCTGAAATACTCCAAATGAATCAATTGTCTTATCTGTTTTACGGAGTGGTTTGATACCATCCTCACAGTGATACTGAATTGATCGTTTGATGGAATGATTTGAAAGTGCAGCAAAGCTGACTAGGGAAAGAGTAAAACAATAGAGCAAGATTAGCGGCGTTAGTCGTCAGTTGCATAGCCCGCTATGCGCCTTCCTCCTGCCATGCTACTCTCAGTATTTTGTTTTTCTATCAAACCACCATCACTCTTCAAATGGTATTAGTTCCTGCTGAGATACTTTTAGGACGAAAGGAAATATTTCTTTGGTACGGATTCAGAAGACTAAGTATTTGCAATTTCATGATTAAAATCGATCGACTGCCTTAGTGAATTCATAATCTTACAGAGGTGAAACTTTCCTTTAACTGCTTTTTTACATTCTTCGCTAGAATAACATTCTTTGCTGATGTTCTGACCTATCTCGTTGTAGTGAGCTATAATTTCATTATCGAGAAGACCTATTTTAGAACGATAATTAGATAGTGCTTGGTTTACGCCACCCATGATTTCATGGTTACTGGCAGCACTATTTATATATGAAGCCCTCGTGTTCTGAAGTGAGTCAGCGACCTTCATTAAGATCGCAGTTTGTTTTAGTAGTTTCTTATCCGAGAGTGATTTTTTTTCCTTCAGTTCTAAAAACTTACTCTTCAGTTGTTTGATTTTAGCTTTTTCTGCAATCGCCTCTACACTACCAGTACCATCACTATCGAGGGCTTTTAGATTAGCCTCAGATCTATCAAAAATCCTCCTGATATTAGCTGCTACATCACTGAGGTTTGCTTGCTCAGATTTGATTTTATCAACCACCAGTTTTTGTTTTTCATACGTCTCTTCGACATTATGTTCTGAGTTGTTATCTTTTATAAATCTGGTCTCTTGGTTTTGCTTAATACCTTCTATCTTGGATTTGATTCCTTGGATTTTTTCACTGAATTCACTTCTCTCTTTGAGCAGATTATTGATACCCCAAAAGTGATCTTCATAGGACCCTAGATCTTTGACCTTGGTCCATACATGCCGACCTAAGATCTCACCTGCTTCTCTAAGTAACTGAATTTCATCGGCGGCATCTTGTAGCCACTTCTGTCTTCGATGAATGCCTATTTTCTTCAAAAACTTGGCAGTTATGAACTGTCGTTTAGTCATGATAATTAACTTTGAATGGATTTCTTGAGTTGGTCAATCACACTGCTATCTTCCAGAGTGGTGATATTGCCGGTAACTTTTCCGGTTTTAACTAGTTCTTTGAGAAGTCTGCGCATGATCTTGCCCGAGCGAGTCTTAGGTAAGGATGGAGCAAAGTGGATGGCATCTGGCTTAGCAATAGCTCCGATGACTTTTCCAACGTGATTTCTGAGTTCAACTTTGAGAGCATCAACTGGTTTGGCATTTCCCTTGAGGGTGACGAAGCAGACGATGGACTCGCCTTTGATCTCATGAGGTTTACCTACTACAGCGGCCTCAGCAACGGCTTTATGTGATACGAGTGAGCTTTCTACCTCAGCAGTTCCCAGTCTATGTCCAGATACATTGAGCACATCATCCAGGCGGCCTACGATATAGATATTACCTTTTTTGTCTTTTCGCGCGCCATCACCAGCGGTGTAGATACCTTTGTAGTCGCTCCAGTAAGTATCTTTATAGCGTTTCTTGTCACCGTAGATATTTCTTAACATAGATGGCCAAGGCTTTCTAATCACAAGCTTGCCGGGTACATCAGGTTTACACTCGTTGCCGTCTTCATCTAGAATAGCAGCGTCCACCCCGAAGAATGGTAGCGTGGCTGTTCCTGGTTTAGTGGTGGTGCAGCCAGGGAGTGGGGAAATCATGATGGCACCTGTTTCTGTCTGCCACCAAGTGTCCACGATAGGGCATCTGCCACCACCGATCTTCTGATGATACCATAGCCAAGCAGCTGGATTGATAGGCTCGCCAACTGTGCCGAGTAGTCTGAGTGATGATAGGTCGTGCTTATCCACATGCTGGTCGCCAGCCTTGATGAAGGCACGGATAGCAGTAGGGGCGGTGTAGAAAATAGAGACTCCGTATTCCTCAATGATGCTCCAGAATCGATCCCAATCAGGGAAGTTAGGTGCACCCTCATACATGATTTGGGTGACGCCATTTAGGAGCGGTCCGTAAGTAATGTAGGAGTGACCCGTGATCCAGCCCACATCAGCAGTGCACCAGTAAACGTCATCCTCTTTCATATCGAAGATATATTTACAGGTAGCATAAGTGCCTACCATGTATCCGCCAGAGGTGTGGAGGATTCCCTTAGGCTTACCAGTTGATCCAGAAGTGTAGAGAATGAATAGCGGGTGCTCGGCATTGAATCCCTTTGGCACGTGCTTAGCAGACATATCTGCGATGGCATCATCCCACCACTTGTCACGGCCTTTCTTCATCTTCACATTATTGCCGATACGTTTCTGAACGATCACAGTCTTTACTGTTTTGTTTCCTTTCAGAGCCACATCCACATTCTCCTTGAGAGCAACAGTGCCACCTCTGCGCCAGCCACCATCGCAAGTGATGATGGCGACAGCTTTAGAGTCTTCCAGTCTGTCTTTGATGGATTCTGCTGAGAAACCGCCAAAGATCACTGAGTGTACTGCCCCGATTCTAGCGCATGCCAGCATCGCAACCGTTGCCTCTGGTGTCATTGGCATATAAATGATAACATTATCTTTTGCTTTGATCCCTTCAGCTGTAAGGGCATTAGCAAATCTTGAGACATCACGCAGCAGCTGACGGTAGGTGATGACACGCTTGTCTCCCGGCTCGCCTTCCCAGATGATGGCAGCCTTGTTGCCTCTACCTTCTTCCACATGGCGATCCACACAGTTTTCGCAGACATTTAGCTTTGCTCCGCTAAACCACTTCGCATTTGGAGCTTTCCAATCTAACACCTTATCCCACTTCTTTTGCCACTTGAGCTCATTCGCCTCCTTCGCCCAGAAAACATCTGGTTTATCGATGGATTCTGCGTGCATTCGCTTATATTGAGCCATGCTCTTCACGCGTGCTTGTTTAGAAAATTCTTTTGAGGGTTTAAACTCAGTGTTCTCATCGATCTGAACTGCTTTAATGGCTTTTTTACTCATAGTCTAGGTTGTAGTAGGTGTCTATTCAACAGGTTCATTCAGCTGATAGTTAATTTGTGATGCTCAGTGTCTGCACAAGCTACCAAAAAAAATCGACTAAACACAACTATGTTTTCTTAAAAAAACACGGCATGTTTAGTCGAATATCTTTTGAAGCGTATTTAGCTGTTAGAGGGAAGTTACATTATCGAGTCTTGCATGGTTGTTCTTGAAATCATCGGCGGTGATTCCTTTATTACGGTTCATTTTATCCATATCGCGGAAAGTTGCTTCCATGCCAGCTATCGCAGCCAGGATGTCCTTAGTGTGACCAGTTTCTGATATGGTGTGCATGTTTCTGATAGGGAAGCCGATCGAGGCCACTGCGCTATCAAAGCCAGCAAGCGCAGCTGCCATAGCATCTGTCCCTGTGTCTCTACCTGACATATCCATCTGATACGGGATACCTTTTGCTTGGCAAGATTTCTCGATCAATGTGCAAAGGTAGTCACTAGTCACTGATCCGCCAGTGATAGAAAATCCTTTACCCATGGTGAGTGGGTTCATTTTTTTAGCACCCAGTCCCGGAGCAGCATCGTAGTCGTGGTTCACATCAGCTGCGATCAGGATATCTGGCTTCATTTCTCCAGCAATGGCTGTGGCTCCAAAACGGCCAATCTCTTCATGTGTTGCCATCGTGTAAAGCAAACGGATATTCTTCAGCGGTTTCTTCGCGAATATACGCGCCAGCTCAGCTACCATGAAACAGCCTAGTCCATTATCGAGGTAGGCACCGTAGTATGTATCCTTGGTGAATCCCTTGCGAATAGGTCTATTCAGAATGATCGGGTCACCAGCACGGATACCGAGTTTCTCGATCTGTTCTTTACATTTTTCACCATGCATCTGGAGCTCTAGATAAAGTTCGGTAGGCTTGATTCCTTTGTCGCCGGTACGCTGAGCTGGATCAGAGAAATGGATTGCTCCCAGAGCCTCGATTGTTCCCCCCTCGATGAGGCGGTAATTACCAGGTTTCTTTGGATCTTGTGAGAAAAGTTTCACCTCATGCCCGATCAGTGTGCACGGAAGAAATGAGTCACTGTTCACCCAGATTTTACCATCACTGCCGATGCTGCGCACTTGGAGGCGGATCTTATCTGCGTGTCCAATGATCATCACAGAAGTGCGATCATCCTCACCTGGATGAGAGTCTAGCACGATCCCTGCATTGCCCTTGAACTGATGCACAGCCCATGACTTCGGTTTGATTTCATCGAAGAACGGCTTGATCACACCGTAGGTCATCGCGGCCTCTAGTCCGATGGGGCTGGGTGCTGAGAGGATTGCTTTCATCCATTCAAATTGATTCTCAGGCATGGATTTCTCCCATGCAGGTTTTGTGTTTTTAGTTGCCATAATGATTTGTTCTTTAATTAATGTATCACAGATTGGAGTGTCAACTCACTGAGACAAGAGAAATTTAAATTATTTTAAGATCTACTGAATAGAGCTGATGGGAGTGTGTCTCACAGATACAGGTTATATGGGGAAAATGATTTTTTTAATCTTTTGGTAGCAATAAATTCACTTTCGAGCTGTAATAAAAGTAAATTTATCTTTGATCAAGCGGCGATCATTGATGACTAGTCTTAGTTTTATCTTTTCCCTTTCCAGACGGCTACCAGCCAGAGTAGGGTGAACATTATGAAATGGTTCACTTCACTACTTACTCTCACTCTATTTAGTTCTGCGTTTTCTTTTGCTCAAGAAAACTCACCCAACAAAGAAACCGTCGAACTAAACCGTCTAGCCAAGGAGTCATCTCCTTATCTCCGGCTCCACGCTAAGAATCCAGTGGACTGGTATCCTTGGGGCGAAGAAGCATTCGCTAAGGCTAAGAAAGAAGATAAGCCGATTTTTCTCAGCATCGGCTACTCCACATGTCACTGGTGTCACGTCATGGAAAGAGAGTCATTTGAGGATGAGAAAATTGCAGCCTTTCTTAATGAACATTTTGTATCGATCAAGCTCGACCGCGAAGAACGTCCAGACATCGATAAGATCTACATGACTAGCTACAATGTCATGACTGGCGAGAGCGGTGGTTGGCCGCTCAATGTATTCCTCACAGCAGATCTAAAAATGTTTTATGGCGGAACCTATTTTCCACCCAGAGACAGAGCGGGTAGGGTGGGCTTCGAGAATGTCATCAAGCAGCTCAATGTAGCCTGGACTGAGAAAAAGGGAGACGTCATCACCTCTGCAAATGAGCTCAATAAACACATGCAGAAATCCCTCGATTCCAAAAAATCTAACCCAGAAGTCGTCGATAAGTATATCCTCGAACTAGCGGTCACTAATATGATGAGCAGTGCTGACAAAGAGCGAGGTGGCTGGGGTGGAGCCAAGAGGCCAAAGTTCCCGCAGCCGTCTCATCTCAGCTATCTGCTCAGAGCGTGGCAGCGAAATGAAAAAAGTGCTGAAAACGATGAGATCTTAAAATTTGTAAAACTCACTGCTAATAGGATGGCAAATGGCGGCATCCATGATCACTTAGGCGGGGGCTTCCACCGATACACAGTCGATGGTGAATGGCTAGTTCCACACTTCGAGAAAATGCTCTACGATCAAGCCCAATTATTAGATTTCTATCTCGATCTCTACATCATCACTAAGAACGAGAAATACAAAGTGATCGCCAATAGCACGGCCAACTATGTCATGACAGAAATGCAGTCAGAGCAAGGTGGCTATTATAGCGCTCAAGATGCTCAGAGTGAGGGTAAAGAGGGCAAGTATTGGTGCTGGACGATGAACGAGCTCCGCGATCTTTTAGATGCTGACGAACTCGCAGAAGCAGTGAAGTATTTCCATCTAACAGAAAAAGGAAATTTCTATGACCACTCAGATCCACAAGCACTCAAACTTCAAAACATCCTGTCGCTTTCGCCTGATCTAGGTCAGCAGAAACTTTCTGAAAATTTAGCCAGTGCCATCACTAAAATGAAAGTAGCCAGAGCTAAGCGTATTCCACCTGCGACTGATAAGAAGATACTGGCATCATGGAATGGCATGATGATCGGTAGTATGGCGCGTGCAGGGATCGTCCTGGATTCTCCTAAATACAAAGCTAGCGCTGCTGCCGCGATGAATTTTATAAAGTCAAGCATGTGGAAGAAAAACGAATCTGGGGAATTCAGACTCGCCCACAGTTATTATGATCGCACTGAGCTAGAACACGCAGCAGAAGAAACAGAGGTGATCAGCGCACAAGCACAAAGCTACGTTCTCATGCTCCAGGCATGCCGCAGACTCTACGAAATGACGCTCGATCCAGAAATGCTATCGATGGCGATCCAGTTAGCCGAGACCAGCCGCAAACTCTTCTACGATGAAAAACGCGGTGGCTTCTATGAATCAGTAATGAAAGACGATATTCTACTCAGACTCAAAGGCGATTACGACGGTGCTATACCGACCTCTAGTTCGGTGGGGATGGTAGAATTCCTCAGACTCTACGACATCACCCAGCGACAAGATTTTCTAGCAGTCGCGGAGGGCACCATGAAAGCCCATGGAAAAGAGTTATCTCTACATCCCAGTTCACTCAGCTACATGCTCAGCGGGATTGATCACTACTACGCGGATAAACAACGGGTGGTTATCGCGGGAGGAAATGCTGAAGAACGAAATACTTACCTCCAATACTTCAACACTCAATGGCACCCAAACCTCACCCTCATGAGCAACGCTGGAGACGTAGATAAATTCACCAAAAATCTACCACAAGTAGATGGTGAAACCACCATCTACCTCTGCGAAGGAGTCACCTGTAAACCACCAGTTACCAGCCTAGAAGAGCTTAAAAAAATAATGGAATCACCTTAGCTGAAAATGGGTAGAGAATTGGGTAGGGATTGATCGCCGTGCAATCCGAATAGTGCGAACAGCATCAAGCCAGCAGCACCAAGCCAACAGCACCAGGCCCTCTAACAAGTAATACAATCTAACAGAAGTTGCTTCACCTCATCGGCTCGTTGAGGGCCGATACTAGCAACTGCCATATTTCCCACAGTGAATAACTGTCGTGCCAGCTCATGCAGTTCCTCCCGCGTGGTGCTCTGAAGCGTGGTTCTGGCATCTTCAGGGATGACGATTTTATCAAAGCATAGAAGTGAGTCACCTAGCCAGCTCATCCGTGAGTGAGTGCTCTCCAGCGCGATCTTACTCTGCCCGTCAGCAAAGCAAAGCGTCTGATCCAACTCCGCCTGAGTGAATCCGTCTTTTAGAATTTGCTGGATCACTTCATTGATCGCATTGAGACTTTCCTCTAGCCGTGAAGCATCTAGTCCGGCATGGATTTCAAATGTCCCTGTGTCCTGATAGAGACTGTAGTCAGTGGCGATGTGATAGCATAATCCACGCTTCTCACGGAGTTCTTGGAAAAGGCGTGAACTCATCGTTTCTCCCATGATCAGACTCATCACCCGCAGCACATGTCGATGTTCAGAGTGTCTGCCAGCAGTATGAAACGCTAAGGCCAAGTGAACTTGATCAATTTCACGCTGGTCATGTAAGTGAGCGAACTTCTCAGGTTCTGTGAGAACATGAGCATACTTCTCAAAATCATCATCCCTCACAGCTCCATCAGATGCTAGAGGTAAGCTTTGCTTCGCAATCTCACAGACCTGAGTATGGGTTACTTTTCCAGCTACAGCCAGCGTCACTCCCTTGGCTAAATAATGGCGATTGGTGAATTGCTTGAGCGACTCAGCGTTGATTTTTTTAATAGATTCTTCCGTCCCCGTGATTGGTCTTCCCAGTGAATGGTCTGGCCACAGAGCCTCGGATAGCAGGTCATGAATATGATCACTAGGATTCTCTTGATACATCACTATTTCCTCAGCGATCACCTCGCGCTCACGTTCCACTTCATCAGCCTCGTAGCTAGAGCCCCAAACCATGTCACTCATTATCTCTACGAACTGTGGTAGTAACTCAGCAGGACCACACGTTTCTACACAAGTTTGGTCTTCTGTCGTGAATGCATTGATAGAGCCACCAGCACCCTCCACCTGAATCGCAAGATCCAGCGCGGTACGATTCCTCGTTCCTTTAAAAATCATATGTTCAGCAAAATGTGCAATCCCATTGAGCTCCGCAGACTCATAGCGACTCCCAGTAGGTAGATAGATCCCCGCAGAGACCGACTCCATGTGAGGCATCTCCGCAGTGGCAACATGGATGCCATTGATCGTGCTATACTGAAAATTCATGGCTGATACATAGCCCAGATTCGGCAAGATGAAAGATTTGTTATTAACAAAGCAAAGCCGCTAGGCATGAGGGTAAAGATTGGTCGCGGAGCAACATTAAAGCATGAATTGCACGTGCCTATCAGTAATAAGCCTCCACTCCGAGCTCTGAACTCTCCAACTCAGTCCCGTGATTTCCGTGCCTTAGGTAATTAGCAAATCAATTAACTCAAGCATTCCTGCTATAAACGAATTGCATTTGCTGCTAATAAGCACTAAGTAAAACGAGCGATGAAGACACTCACCTATAAAGACCCAGGCTATGCTAGATTTATCAAAAATCTCGATAGAAAGGCCGTGCCCACGGATGATCTCTATACGATCGTAGCCGACATCATTGCCAATGTGAAACAGCGCGGCAATAAAGCGCTCTTCGAATACACCGAGAAATTCGATGGTCTAAAACTTACCTCCAGATCACTCTACGTCACCGACGCTGAGCTAGAAGAAGCCCAGACTCTCGTGGATGACGACACCAAAGCCGCCATTGCCGCCGCCAAAAAAAATATCCACGCATTCGCCAAGCGCAGCATGCGCAAGGATTGGAAATACAAGAACAGCCAAGGTGCAGAAGTGGGGGAGAGGTTCGTCCCATATGATCGCGTGGGAGTCTACATTCCAGGTGGTAAAGCACCCCTCATGTCCACCGCCCTCATGACCGCCGCGTTTGCCCAGGCCGCAGGAGTGCCACAAATTTTAGCATCCACACCTGCGGGGCCAGATGGCAAAGTGAATCCAGCACTTCTCTACGCGCTAAAGGAATCTGGAGTCACAGAAATCATCAAAGTAGGTGGTGCTCAAGCGATCGCCGCCATGGCTCTTGGGACGAGCACGGTGAACTCTGTAGAGAAAATCTTCGGCCCAGGAAATAGCTTCGTCGTAGAAGCCAAGCGCCAATTGGTAGGAGCCGTCTCTATCGACCTCCTCCCTGGACCGAGCGAGGTGCTAGTCATTGCAGATAAGACAGCCAACGCAGCCTTCATTGCAGCAGACTTGCTTGCACAAGCAGAGCACGGTGGCGACAGTATCGTCGGGTTCATCTCCGATTCTAAAACACTCATCACACAAGTTCAGAAGCAGATCGAAAAACAGATGAAGACGCTCAGCCGCATCAACTACATCAAAGACGTGCTTAAAAAGGGCACCTTTATTCTTCAAGTGAAGAACCTTGATGAGGCAGTGGAAATTTGTAACCAATTCGCGCCAGAGCACCTTTCACTCATCGTAGCTGAAGATAGTGAAGAACACTGGCTGCAAAAAATCCGTACGGCCGGCGCTATCTACGTAGGAAAATTCAGCGCCGTAGCAGTAGGCGACTTCCTAGCAGGCCCCAGCCACACCCTGCCCACAGGAGGCTCTGGGAAATCCTTCTCAGGAATTAGAGCAGATCAATTCCAACGCCGCACCAGCATCGTAAGAATGGACCAAAAATCCGTCCAGAAGTCCCTAAAACACGTCCAACAATTCGCCCGAGTTGAGGGTCTGGACGCACATGGGAAGTCAGTTGAAATAAGAGCAAAAGCGTAGAAGAACTTTGCAAGTTTTTTAAATAGAGCCTGTCCCAATGCGTTTAGAAACAGCTACTAAGGAGCAGAGCAATCTTTCGCATACTGATTGGCTTCTTTATAGGATTTTAAAGATAGCTTTTTGCCGTTGTGTTCTACATTTGCGGTTCCGTCTTGTAGGCGGAAGACAATGAGGGATGGCCATTTCTTCA
>TARA_B110000879_G_scaffold35983_1_pt1 | contig 19568 bp, 17 predicted proteins | sample TARA_B110000879 | Tara Oceans TARA_B110000879 (sample SAMEA4398094) | marine metagenome | biome: Polar Biome; feature: [SRF] surface water layer (ENVO:00010504); material: water (ENVO:00002006), including particulate matter (ENVO:01000060) such as... | depth 5 m
GTACTCACGCTAGAAAACCCAGAGCAAGCCTTAGGCATTTGCAGTGCACTGGTTAAGGGTGGCCTCAATGTGTTAGAAATCACGCTGCGCAGCGAGTACGGCTTAAGCGCCATTAAACAACTCAAGCAGGCGCTACCCGAAGCCATTATTGGTGCTGGCACTGTACTTACACCAGAACAATATGAGGCCTGTGTTGCAGCCGGGGCTGATTTTATTGTGAGCCCAGGTTTTACCGCAGAACTTTTACTCCACGGCAGCCAAAGCGAAGTACCATTATTACCCGGCATCGCCAGTGTCAGCGAAGCCATGGAAGCTATGGCATTAGGCTATCGACGGTTTAAACTCTTTCCTGCGGCAGTAGTGGGTGGTACTAGCTTTTTAAAGGCCATTGGAGGCCCTATTAGTGAACTCAAGTTTTGCCCAACGGGGGGCATTAAGCCAACGAATGCAGCAGACTACCTGGCCTTAAGTAACGTGATGTGTGTAGGGGGTACTTGGCTCACTCCAGCAGCGCTAGTGGAGCAAGGCGATTGGCAAGCAATAGAGGCACTAGCTAGGCAGGCTGCTGAACTGGCAGCAACCTAGCCACTAATCGCGAGAGTCCTTAAAATAATCAATCAAGGCATTGGTAGAGTCATCGTGAAGATGGCCTGCCTCGCCTTCAATTTCTTGTAAGATACCCTTAGCAAGGGTTTTGCCTAACTCAACTCCCCATTGATCAAAAGAACACAGATCCCAAATGACTCCTTGGGCAAATATCTTGTGTTCATAGAGGGCAATTAGGGCCCCCAAGTTTCTTGGGTCTACCTGTTTAAGCAACAAGGTGTTACTAGGTCGATTGCCTTGGTGAACCTTATGGGGCAACAGCTTTTCAATTGCCTGCGGATCTAAACCTTGAGCCTGCAATTGACCTTCAACTTCTGCCGCATTGATACCATTCATTAAGGCTTCAGTCTGGGCAAAGAAATTGGCCATGAGGTTTTCATGATGACCTTTAACGGGAGTAGAACTTGCTAAAGAGCCAATAAAATCTGCTGGCACGATGACGTTACCCTGGTGCAACAATTGATAAAATGCATGCTGCCCGTCAATGCCTAACTGCCCCCAAACAACAGAGGCCGTGTGATAACCCACTTCATTACCTTGGCGGTCCACATGTTTACCATTACTCTCCATATCCGCCTGCTGAATATAGGCAGTAAAGGTAGATAAGGGTTGATCGTAAGGCAAGATGACATGACTTTGAGCCCCATGCAGCAGTCCATTCCAAATACTCACTAGAGCCATAACCGTAGGCATGTTTTCTGGTGCTGGCGCATCTCTAAAGTGACGATCCATGTCATGGGCGCCGGTTAACAACTCTTCGAACCTGTCAAACCCCAGATACAGCGCAATGGGCAAACCAATGGCCGACCAAATAGAATATCGACCACCCACCCAATCCCACATAGAGAACATAAACTCTCTATCAATACCAAAGTCTTGCACCGCTTCAGTGTTGGATGATACGGCCACAAAGTGGTGTTGTACTGCGCGCTCATCAAAAGCCGACGCCATGAGCCAATTGCGTGCAGTTTGAGCATTGGTCATGGTTTCACTGGTGGTAAAGGTTTTAGATGCCACCACAAACAAGACTTGCTCAGCCTTAAGTGGGCGTAAAATTTCAGCAATTTCCACACCATCTACATTAGAAATAAAGTGCACTCGAATGGTCGAATCTGCGTACGAACGTAACGCCTGAGTGACCATTTTAGGGCCTAAATTAGACCCCCCAATACCAATATTAACTACATCAGTAATACGCTTACCCGAGTAACCATGCCACTCACCACTGCGCACTTTTTCAACAAAGCCGCGCATATGGGCTAATTCTTTATTGATCAAATCCATCACGTTGATGTGATCAACGTACACCGGCGCGTTACTGCGGTTACGCAGAGCTGTATGTAATACCGCACGATCTTCGGTGGTATTAATTTTCTCACCTCGGTACATACGCTCTATGGAAGCAGCTAAGTCCATGTCTTCAGCCAAACCAAATAATGCCTGCATGATTTCAGGGGTTAGACAATTCTTGGAGTAGTCCAGCAATAGGTTAGGTAATTGGATAGAGTAAGTGTTAAACCGATTACCCTCACGAGCAAACAATTCTCGCAGGTGCGTGCTGCGGTATTGCACTGCCAGTTGCTGCAAGTTTTTCCAGTGTTCGGATTTTTCAAGTTGTAACATCTTAGTGTCCTGATTCATGTTGTAAAGCGATGGCTGCACCTTGCAAGCCTGGTTGCTCAGCCGTACAAAGGAAAATAGGGATCTGCTGCAAATAGGTCGAGGTCCGGCCCTTGTCAATGAAACTCTGGTTGAACGTGCTCGCTAAAAGAAAGTCATACATGCGTGGTAAAATGCCACCCGTCAAATAAACCCCACCCACTGCACCAAACATCAAAGCACCGTTAGCCACAGCATTACCCAGCATGTCACAAAAAATATGTAACGTTTGTTGCGCCAAGTCGTCAGGTGTTGCCAGCTGAGCTTGCTGTAAAATGTCAGCAGGGCTTGTTAGGCGCGGCGCAGTGGCGTTGGTGTGAGCCACCGCAGCATATAGATCCATCATACCTGAACCCGATAACAAGCGTTCCGTTGAGACATGGCCATACTGGCGCCACATGAAAGCCAGTATTTCGGACTGCAGCTGATTGGCTGGTGCAAAGCTCACATGACCACCCTCACCCATGACGGGTAACCAGCCCTGATCATGGGCAATCAATCCTGCAACACCTATGCCAGTACCGGGACCCATCACCAGTCGATTACCCCGAGCTTCACTTTGGCCCGGCTTCACAAGCAATAGTTGCTCAGGGGTAATCTCTGACATCGCCCAAGCTTGGGCGGTAAAGTCATTAACCCACAGGGTCTCAACTTTAAGGGCAGCATTGACTTGGGCTTTGTTAACCCGCCAATGATTGTTAGCCAGGGAAAATTCTGGTAGATGCACGGTACCTGCTATAGCAATACAAGCTTTGCTAATTAAACCCACCGCGTTGGCACTGGCGAGGTAATCCGCCACAGCGGTTTGTAAGTTGGGGTAATCTGCACAGGCTAACACCTTAATACGCAGCAGTTCTGGCGAACTGCCGTGTGTTAAAGCAAAACGAGCATTGGTGGCACCAATGTCGGCGACTAGGTCATATTTAGACATAGGTATTAATTTCTCTTGTAGTGCAGCACTCATTTAGGAACAAACACTTGCTCCCAGTTCAGCGCTAGTCACCTGCTGCCGCAAGTTGGATAACAATTCTCGGCCCATGCCGTATGTCTCCGTCTGCGCCTGCTGAGCCGCCGGTCTAGCTTGTAGAACGTGATCATCTACTAATAATTCTAAGCTCCCATTATGGCAGTCTAGGCGCAATAAATCCCCATTTTCTATCTTACTGATTAAGCCGCCTGCTTTAGCCTCTGGATGAAGATGTATAGCAGCCGGTACTTTGCCCGACGCACCCGACATACGACCATCAGTGACTAGGGCCACGTTAAAGCCTCGATCTTGCAAGACCCCCAGATAGGGTGTCAATTTATGTAATTCTGGCATACCGCAGGCTTGAGGGCCTTGAAAGCGCAGCACTGCAATAAGGTCGCGTTCCAATTCCCCGCGTTTAAACGCCTCTTCAAAGCCTGCTTGTGAATCAAACACGATAGCCTTGGCCTCAACGAGCCAATGTTCTGGTTTAACGGCAGACACCTTGGCCACACTGCGGCCTAAATTGCCCTGCAAAGTCACCATGCCCCCAGTTTTTGAAAAGGGTGCAGAGACGCTGGTCAGCACCTCAAGGTCAGCACTATGTTCTGGTGCCGGTTGCCAAACTAACTTACCCGACAGTAATTTTGGTTCCTGACAGTATTGGTTTAAGCCATGGCCCATAATGGTTTCCACGTCTTCATGCAGGAAGCCCCCATGTAAAAGGGTTTTAATTAAATAGGGTACACCACCCGCACTATGGAAAACGTTAATGTCGGCTTGTCCATTGGGATAGATGCGCGTCAAACTGGGCACTACGCTAGACAGCACAGCAAAGTCATCCCAGTTAATAATAATGCCTGCAGCCTTGGCAATGGCAATCAGGTGTATGGTGTGGTTGGTAGAACCGCCAGTAGCCAACAAAGCCACTATGGCATTCACCATGGTTTTTTCAGAAACGATTTGAGCCATATTCTGCTGCTGCGAAGAATGGGTTAATCTAACGGCTTGCTGGGCTGCATAACGGGTTAATGCGTCGCGGAACTCACCATCAGGAGGTACAAACGAAGCCCCTGGTAGATGCAAGCCCATGACTTCCATTAATAATTGGTTACTATTCGCTGTGCCATAAAATGTGCATGTGCCGGCACTATGATAAGACTCAGATTCGCATGCCAATAATTCATCACGACCCACTTTACCTTCGGCATACAGTTGACGGATGCGCGCCTTTTCCGGATTAGGCAAACCCGAAGACATTGGCCCTGCTGGTATAAACACAACGGGAAGGTGACCAAAGCTCAGTGCACCTATTAATAAACCAGGGACAATTTTGTCACACACACCTAGACACAATATTGCATCAAACATGTTGTGAGACAATGCCACAGCCGTCGACATGGCAATAATATCTCGACTAAATAAGCTCAACTCCATGCCTGGCTGGCCTTGAGTAACGCCATCACACATGGCTGGCACTCCCCCAGCAAACTGGGCCACACTGCCCATTTCCCTCACCGCCTGCTTAATAATTTGAGGAAAACGCTCAAAAGGCTGATGCGCTGAAAGCATATCGTTATAGGACGAGACAATAGCCACGTTGACCTCGTCCATCATGGTTAAACGGTCTTTATCAGGTTGAGGGCACGCTGCAAATCCGTGGGCCAAATTACCACACGAAAGGTTAGAGCGACTCACTATGGTGCCTTTAGCGGCATCAATGCGCTGCAAGTAATCACCCCGGGATGCACGACTACGCTCAATAATTGCTTGGGTTACCTGCGCGACTTTACTGTGCATGACACCATTCATAATAAATTCCCTTCTTACTTAACTTTATTACGTAATATTAACAAATATATGCCCTATCTGGAACACAAATAAATCAATTTAATTGATTTAGTGCAATAATGTTAGTAATATTACTACAAAATAAGTTGGGAGAATTACATGAGCATCCGCATCGCTATCAACGGCTTTGGCCGCATTGGCCGCAACATCGTCCGCGCTATTTATGAGAACGGCCCCACTAATTATCAACAGGATTTTGAGATTGTTGCCATCAATGACCTAGGCAGCCCACAAATCAACGCCCATTTACTGCAGTTTGACAGCGTCCATGGCCGCTTTAATGGCCAAGTGGAGCACGATGATGAGTATTTATACATCAATCAAGACAAGGTTAAACTTTTCCAACAAAGGGACCCAAGGCAACTTCCCTGGAAGGCATTAAACATAGATATAGTGCTTGAATGCACTGGCTTATTTACCCATCGCAAAGATGCCCAAGCCCATATCGATGCCGGTGCACACAAGGTATTAATCTCTGCCCCCGGACAAGAGTTAGACGCCACTATTGTTTACGGTGTCAATGAGCATACACTCACGGGACAAGAGCGCATCATCTCCAACGCCTCTTGCACCACTAACTGCCTTGCGCCACTGGCTAAAATACTGGATCAAGCGGTGGGCATCAAGCAAGGACAAATGACCACCATTCACGCCTATACCAACGATCAGTTACTGACCGATGGCATGCATAGCGATTTATACCGAGCTCGCTCTGCTACCAGCTCCATGATTCCCACCAAAACGGGCGCGGCAGCGGCGGTTGGTTTGGTCTTACCTCAACTCAATGGCCGCTTAGATGGTATGGCCATTCGCGTCCCCACCATTAACGTTTCACTGGTTGATCTTACTTTTGTGGCCAGCAAAGAAACGAGCACCAAAGACATTAACCTCTATGTCAAAGAGGCTATTACTAACGACCCTCAACTTAACTATATTATGGACTACGTGAGCCAACCCTTAGTGTCTATCGATTTTAACCATAGTGCTAAGTCTTGTAGTTTTGATGCTAATCACACTCGAGCTCAAGGCAGTTTGGTTAAAGTAATGGCTTGGTATGACAATGAATGGGGCTTTAGCAATAGAATGCTGGACACTAGCCTAGCCCTAATGCAACATTAACCCCTAGCTGACATACAACAGCTGAAGCACCCCTCATTACCAAGCAATAGAGTTTTATATTATGCAATTACGACGTACTAAAATTGTCGCTACTTTAGGCCCTGCCACGAGTAGCCCAGAAGTTCTCAAAAGTATTATTGCAGCGGGTACCGACGTCGTAAGGCTTAATTTTTCGCACGGCAGTCCAGCGGATCATAAACAACGAGCCGAAACAGTGCTCCAAGCCGCCAAAGAAGTCGGCCGCCACGTTGCCTTACTGGCAGATTTACAAGGCCCTAAAGTTCGCGTCGCTCGCTTTACCAACAACAAGGTACAGTTACACGAAGGTCAGGATTTTTTACTAGACCCTTCTATGGACCTAGAATCGGGCACTGAAAAGGCCGTGGGTTTGGACTTTCCTGAATTAGGCAAAGACCTCCATGCCGATGACATTCTACTGTTAGATGATGGACGCATAGTGCTTAAGGTGCTGCGCGTAAGCGAAGATAAAGTATATACTCGAGTTGAAATTGGTGGCCCACTATCAAACAATAAAGGCATCAACTTACAAGGTGGTGGTTTATCTGCACCGGCATTAACAGATAAAGACCGTGCCGACCTCATTACTGCTGCAGAAATTGGCGTAGACTACATCGCCATTTCCTTCGTGCGCAATGCAGAAGACATGCATGAAGCAAGAGCCTTACTTGAGCAAGCCAACAGCAAAGCCAGCTTAATTGCCAAAATAGAGCGCGCCGAAGCCATAGACCCGATCATCCTTGAAGGCATTATTGAAGCCTCTGAAGGAGTCATGGTGGCCCGAGGGGACCTCGCTGTAGAAATTGGTGATGCTCTGTTAGTCGGTGTGCAAAAAGACATTATTAAGCACACACGCCGTCTTAACCGTATCGTTATTACCGCCACACAAATGATGGAATCTATGATCACCAGCCCCATGCCTACCCGTGCAGAGGTATCTGACGTGGCCAACGCCGTAATGGACGGCACTGATGCAGTCATGCTGTCGGCTGAAACTGCAGTGGGCGACTTCCCAGCTCAGACCGTAGAGGCCATGGCAAGAGTTTGCTTAGGTGCCGAGCAACACAGGAACGCTTACCGATCATCACATCGGCTTGATATAACGGTGCACAGTATTGACGAAAGCGTGGCTTTGAGCGCCATGTATGCAGCCAATCACCTTGAAGGCGTGAAAGCCATTATCTGTATGACCCAGACGGGCAAAACACCCCTACTGATGTCACGCATACGCTCAGGCATCCCCATCTTTGCCTTTACCCCTCAAGCCGAAACACAGCGTCGAGTATGCCTATACCGGGGAGTGATTACTCACCCCTTCGATTCCGAAGTATTAGATAACTCGGAGGTCAACCATATTGCCGTGGAGCAACTTAGAGAATTAGGCGTCGTTGAAGACGGTGATATTGTACTGATTACCAAAGGCGATTATGTGAAAGCCCACGGCGGCACGAATACGCTAAAGGTAGTGCGCGTGGGCAATCGTATTCAGTAACACCTGGGCCTATATTATTGGTTCAGTCTAAACGCCACAAACAGTGGCCTTCCCTCACGCACAATACGCAGCGAAATTGAACGCTGCGTGGGCAAGGCTGCTGCCAACTCAACAAACTGCTGGACACTAGTAATAGGCTGATTGGCCATACTAGTAATGACATCTCCAGCTTTTAAACCCAATTCCTGAGCTACCCCAGCATCCACTGTTGCAATGTCTACCCCACTGCGCATACCTAAAGCCTTTGCCTTTTCGGCTGATAAGGTGACTACGCGTAAGCCCATGCGCTTGACATACTTGCCTGGTTCAGTAGCGCTCATAGCCGCCATATTTTTAGGTAGGCGTCCAATCATCACATCCACGTCTATACTTTCGCCATCTCTGACCAACTGGATAACCACAGAACGCTCTGGTGCTATAGCCCCTATAAAATGAGCCACTTGAGCAGACATAACGATTTCGTGGCCGTCGACTTGAGTGATAACGTCACCTGACTGCAGGCCTGCCTCTTGGGCGGGGCTATCATCAAACACCTGGGCAATTAACGCCCCTGAAGCTTTATCTAAACCAAACGATTCAGCCAGGTCTTGACTCACTTCTTGAATCTGCACACCCAACCAACCTCGCGCCACCTCACCTGTCGCTCTTAACTGAGCCACTACTGATATGGCTGTGTTGCTAGGAATAGCAAAACTTAGGCCCATGAAACCACCCGAACGGGTATAGATTTGTGAGTTAATACCCACTACTTCACCGTCTAAATTAAACAAAGGTCCACCTGAATTACCCGGGTTGATGGCAACGTCTGTTTGAATAAAGGGTACATAAGTTTCTGAGCGCAAACTCCTGCCTATGGCACTCACAATACCTGCCGTGACCGAATAGTCAAACCCAAAAGGAGACCCAATAGCCAGTACCCACTCACCCACTTTGAGCTTATCTGAGTCTGCCATCTTCAGGTAGGGCAAATCTTCTCCATCAATTTTTAATAAAGCCAGATCAGAACGTGGGTCAGAGCCAATCAGTTCTGCCTCCATCTCACGACGGTCATTCAAAGCAACAATAATTTTATCAGCGTCTTTTACCACATGATGATTGGTTAAAAGGTAGCCGTCTGCACTAATCAAGAAACCTGAACCCGATGAGCGCGCTTTGGGTGCCTGACCTTGCTGTGGTGATTTTTGTTGAGGAAACTGACGCTCAAAGAAATGTTTGAATATATCTGGTAACTGTTCTTGACCAGGAATTTCAAATTGTTTGCCTGACGGCCTTTGAGTAGCGGCACGGGAGGTGCTTATATTTACTACAGCCGGAGAGGCTTGCTCGACCAGTTGGGTGAAGTCTGGCAATCTTGCAGACCAGCTGAGACTCGACCAAAGCAAACTCACCAACAACGCTGCAGTCATTTTATAGTTTATGGATACTAGATGCGTCATAGCGCAATTCCTCTACTAGCTAAATTAATAGTCAACAGCATACGTTAGTTTTGCAGAGCCGGAGACGAGAAGAGTCGTGCTTTACACATTTTTGCAGTTAATTACATCCTTTAGCAGCGCTTTTCACGCTGAAAAAAATCAGACTGACGTAAAATGCAACTCTTGTACTTGCGGTGCACCTTGCTGGCGCAAAATGACTGGCTGCCACTGGTTAGAATTTAATACCGCTTCACTTTGACTATACCAACGTAAAAGCATTAAACCAGACCCTAAACCACATAATGCAGCTACCACTGCTGCAGGTTCAGAAACAGTCCACCACTGCGCCACCGCAGCAAATACCAACATCAATATTAAGGGCATAGCAAAGGTGAGCAAGCTGGCTTTTATAAAAGCTTTTTGAGGGATGCCCAGTACCACTTCATCGCCTACACTGAGAAGCATATCTCTCGGCACAGGCAGCTCAATACGCGAGCGCTTACAGTTGGTGGCTTGGTTCATGAGACGTTGACCGCAGCCGCCTTTCATACTGCAAGAATTACAGGTACTTAGGCGCAGGGTGTCGAGCCAGACCGAGGTCTGGTCAATGGCTTGGACATGAGCGACTTGCTCAATCATAGAATCTTGTGGGTTGGACATGATGCAGCCTTGCGCTCTTTCGAGGCATTTATTTAGGCTTGAATGATACCACAGAGCCAGCCACTTGCTCACCCTGCGCTAAACTTAATTGGCCGACTAAGGTCACAAATATCTGTTTACCATCGTCAGCCATCGACTGACCTAACACTAAGTTAGAGCCTGCAAAGGCGTGGCCTTCAGCAATAGTACGGCCATTTAGCGCTTCAATATAAAGGGTAAAGCTAGCATTTCCATCACTATAGGTCAGCACTTCTCTTGCGGCTTGGCCTGCCGTATCTAAACTGCGCTGAGTTAACACAAATCCTGCTGGCAAGGTTTCTACCACCCAGCCCGCTTGTGCAGCATTAAGCGCCTGCACTGGCGTTGGTAAACGTATAATGTTGTTAACGTTTTTAACTACCGGGCGGGATGAACCAGTGCTCGATAACGCAATACTGTTATTGCTATGCCTTGGCTCTAGTAAAACCACACCTTGCTGCGCAGGCATCACTTGGGGCTGCACCGCCACACCCACACGCTGGGCACCCAACACCATAACCATAGCCACACTTGCGGCTACCGCTAGACCGGCGACAGGTTGCCAGATGCGATCGAACCTGGCTATATTTTTAGGCTTACTTGGAGCAATATGGGTATAAGTGGGCTCTGCCTCAATGGCCTGACGCACACGGTGCGCCAAATCTACAGTGAGTGATGCATCGCTTGCTTCACGTTTTAGGGCCGCGCTCGCTAGCTGATAGCGTGACCACTGCTGGCGTACTTGCTCATGGTCTTGACTGGCTTTAAGCACCCGCTGAAGCTCTAATGGCTGGGCGGCATCATCCATCACGGCTGATAATGATTCGCGTATTGACTCGGCATTGATCTGAGGGGCTGTCAAAATGTCATTTCCTAAGTTTAACTTACCCAAGTTGGACGCCAGTAGGCCCAATTGGTTCAATTTTATTTTTAATGGGATGAAGTAGCTCATTAATCATGGTTCATCAACTTAGCCACTTCTTTGTCTATGGCATCTCGGGCGCGAAATATGCGCGAACGCACAGTGCCCACAGGGCAATCCATCACTTCAGCAATTTGTTCATAACTCATGCCTTCAAATTCCCTCAAGGTTAATGCTGTCCTCAGATCATCTGGCAATTTCTCTAAAGTGGCAAACACTTTATCCTGTAATTGATCACGAGCCATAAGGTTTTCCGGGGTATCAACGTCTGCCATGACATCTGCACTGCCGTAATCACCATATTCATTAACTTCCACATCCACATCCGGTGGCCTGCGGTTACGGGCCACTAGGTAGTTTTTTGCGGTATTGATGGCAATCCTGTAAAGCCAAGTATAAAACTGGCTATCACCACGAAAATTAGCCAACGCGCGGTAGGCTTTAATAAACGCCTCTTGGCTTACATCCATGGCCTCGTGGTGATCTTTAACATAGCGACCGACTAAACTAATAATTTTATGCTGGTATTTAAGCACTAATAAATCGAAGGCTCGCTTATCCCCAGCTTGCACGCGCTCAACAAGCTGCTGGTCTGACAGGGTGGGTGCGGTCACAGCCTTTATATCCGGCACTTAAATTTCCTTATCCATAAGACGATTTATATGCAATTAAACAAGACTACAAGGGTACAACAGATTAGCCCGACTGGCACGGAATTCTAGCCCTAGTTGGCGAGTTAAACTATTATATTCTATGGTAATAATAGTTTAACCTTGCTGATGTCCGAGCTATAATAGGTTACCCGTCGCATAACTTAAGCCTCCCTATGCAACACGATTTTCAATACGATGTACTTATCATTGGTTCGGGCGCTGCTGGCCTAAGTTTAGGTTTACAGTTATCAGCCACCCGAAAAGTAGCTATTATTAGCAAAGACGAATTGGACGCTGGCGCTTCAGCAAAAGCCCAAGGTGGCATTGCAGCGGTATTAGACCAACAAGACCGTATCGACAACCACATCCAAGATACGCTTGTTGCGGGCGCCAACCTGGGTAATCCAGAAGCCATACAATTTACGGTAGAACAAGCCAAGGCCAGCATTGACTGGCTTATTGAACAACGAGTGCCCTTTACCGAGGACCAGGATGATGCCACGGGTTACCATTTAACCCAGGAAGGTGGCCACAGTCATCGACGCATTATTCATGCCGCAGACTGGACCGGGCTGGCAGTGACCAGCACGCTGATTGAGCGGGCAACGGAAGCAGAAAACTTAGAATTATTAAGCCACCAAGTCGCTATCGACTTAATCACCCATGCGAAGTTAGGCTTGCCCGGTAACCGCTGCATAGGTGCCTATGTATTGGATCAGAAAACGGGTCACGTGAATACCTTTAAGGCTCAGTGTGTCATTTTAGCAACCGGTGGCGCCAGTAAGGTTTACCTCTATACCAGCAACATAGACGGCTCATCAGGCGACGGCATTGCTATGGCTTGGCGAGCAGGCTGCCGATTGGCCAACATGGAGTTTAACCAATTTCATCCCACCTGCCTGTATCATTCAAAAGCCAAGTCATTTTTAATCTCTGAAGCCGTTCGTGGTGAAGGAGGCAAACTCGTGCTAGCTAATGGCGAGCCTTTTATGCACCGTTTTGATGAGCGTTTAGAGCTGGCTCCAAGAGATATTGTGGCCCGCGCCATAGACCATGAAATGAAACGCCTTGGTGATGACTGTGTGTATTTAGACATCAGCCACCGGGGTAGAGAGTTTGTGCAATCTCACTTTCCCAACATTTACCAACGCTGCATGGACATTGGCATAGACATTGCCACCGATCCAATCCCTGTGGTTCCTGCGGCGCATTATACCTGCGGCGGCATTATCACCAACCAAGATGGCATGACCGATATCGAAGGTCTTTACGCGGTCGGCGAGACGGCCTTTACCGGATTGCACGGTGCCAATCGTTTAGCGAGCAATTCACTACTGGAATGTTTTGTCTATGGCCATGCTGCAGCCAGGCATATAGAAACTAATTGGACCCAAAATACGTTGGGGAGCGCTATTCCAGCGTGGGATGAAAGCCAAGTTAAAGACTCCGACGAAGATGTTATTATTTCCCATAACTGGGAAGAGTTACGTCGTTTTATGTGGGATTATGTGGGTATTGTACGCACGGACAAACGGTTGCTTCGAGCGCAGCACCGCGTTGACCTACTGTTGAGTGAAATTAATGAGTTTTACAGCAATTACCGCATTAGTGCCGACCTCATTGAGCTGCGTAATTTAGCCTTGGTCGCGTCTATTATTATTCACAGCGCGCAACAACGCAAAGAAAGCCGAGGATTACACTACACCTTAGACTACCCTAAGTCTTTGCCCGTAGCCCGCAACACCATTTTGACACCGGCTAATTTTGATTGGCAATAGGTTGCTGGTTAGTCCAGCGGCCAAACACTCTAAGTTTACGCAGCCCCTCTGCTGGACCACTATCTGCCATCAGAGGCCACCAAAATTTACCCCCACCGCTCACGGCAACATGCAGGGTGATGAGGTGTGGGTTAAACGCAGACTTAGCCATAATCTGCCCCCTCACTTGCTGACCATTCCTTAGATAACAGCAGCATTGTTCTGGTGTCCAGCTAATAGCAACCACACTTGTGTTAGCTTTGAGCCAAGCATAACGCCACACCCAGTAGCCTATGGTTAGGCCTACCAGTAGCGTGTAGGCGAGCACCCACCAAGAGTCGCCAAAAACACTCACGCCGCACAGACTTAGTGCCAGCCAAACCATCATCGACCATCGAGTAAGATGGACTGACGCTTTAAGCTGGAACTTGGCTCGACTGAGCATAGTCTTTGACTTGCTTTACCATCGACGCTAATTCTTTATCATCACTAGTGGCATGACCCATAAACCAAGTAAATAAGTCTGGGTCTTGTTGACTGAGCAGACGCACGTAGACTTGTTGCTGATCTGCACTAATTAACGGCAGCGCATGAGCGGCAAATGGCCCTAGCAAAACGTCTAATTCCAACATACCGCGGCGACTATGCCAAACCTGTCGCTTTAATTCTGTTTTATTCAACATTGAATTCCTCCGTCTTAACCCCTACCATAGGTACCAGGCTATCATTTTAGCGCAAACCGTGAAAACATGCCCGTCAGGCATCCCTATTTAGATCATTTAACATTATGAAACATACCTATTTTAGCCCATTAGATCATTTTGGTAGCGTCAGCTTAACTGGCCCAGATGCACCAAAATTTTTACAAGGCCAAATCACTTGTGACGTCAATAAAGTCACCCAATCACAGGGCCAAGCAGGCGCTTACTGCACGCCTAAAGGCAATGTCATTGCCAACTTTGATCTAGTGACACATACCGACACTTTGTTACTTCACATGCCCTTAGGTATGGTGGAAGTTGTGCAAAAGGCCATGGCCAAATACATCGTATTTTCTAAAGCGGAACTCTCCGATAGCAGTAACGATTGGTGTCGTTTTGCCGTGTGGGGCGACGAGGCTAAAGAGTGTATTAAAGACGCTTTTGGCGCAGTGCCAGATCGTCAATTGAGTTGCGCTCAAGGGGCACACAGCTTAGTTTGGGGAACTCAATCAGCCGCTAGTGAATTTATTGCCTATTGTCGCCCAGAGGCCAAAGCACAGGTCATAGGGCTGCTAGAGCAGCGTGCCAGCTTAGCTGGTATGGATAAGTGGGAAGCGCTGCAAATCAATCAGGGGTTGATGTATGTGACTGCCGACATCAGTGACAGCTACGTACCACAGATGCTTAACCTGCAAGCGACGGGGGCTATCGATTTTAAAAAAGGCTGTTACACGGGTCAAGAAATTGTGGCTCGTATGCAGTATTTGGGCAAGCTCAAACGTCATTTATTTATCGGCCAAGTCAACACCAGTGAAGGCTTACACATAGGCCAACAAATTGACGCCAGTAAACGCAAAAATGTGGGGCGTATTACCAGTGCAGCGGCTAGCGGTGAAAACACTTACACCTTTACCGCAGTGATTAATCGGACGGAGGCAATGGAGGATGAGTTACACCTGCATGAACTCGACAACACTGCCATTTCTCTGTCGCCACTGCCCTATGAAATTGACCCACAAGTGTTCGAGCGCATTAAACTCTAAAATGTTAGCCACGGCTTCTCCACCAAAAAGTCATCATAGGATGATCCATGCCCACACCTACAACTGAACTGACTATATTGGGCAACGGCTACTGCGGTTCCAGGCTTTATGCAGGCTATGATGAAGCCACCATAACCAGCCGCACGCCTACCCACGACGACCAGCTCTATTTCAAATTAGATGACCCAGCGTCATGGCCTAACATTCCCTTCTCAAAATGTGTTTTGTGGACCTTTGCTTGTAACAACAGCCCTTTAGAAAAGCAATTTTTTAGCTTCCTAACACAACGTTGTGAACAGGTTTTTATTTACTCCACCAGCTCCGTTTACCAGCATAAGTTCTATGGCCAAATCATGGATGAAATGAGCGCCATTGATCACACTAAAAATCGAGCCATAGCCGAAGAAGACTATCGCCATCAGGGAGCTTGCCTACTTACCCTGTGCGGCATTGTAGGACCTGACCGCAGTCCTATAAACTGGCTTGAAAAAGGGCGTATCAAGAACGCCAATAAAGCGGTTAATTTGATACATGTAGACGACATCGTCAGCATTACAAAAATTTTGCTACAACAAAACTTGCAGGGCCTCAGACTCAATCTCGCACCTGGAAAAACCTATTCATGGCGCGCCATTGCGCACACCATCAACTACAGTTTCTCGCCTGAGGCGCTGACTCAAGAAGCCTCTATGAAACTGGTAGCAAACACGCAATTATTGCAATACCTAAACAAGGACTACAGTTTCATCAACCCCATTCATTAAAGTCTATTCATCACTCACATGGGCTTGCACTCTGAGCCCATGTGACGCTGTTTTTAAGGCGCTTTGAGTGAATGAGATAGGTTTAACATTAAACTTGATGTGCGCTTTTGCGCCACGCCAGTATACGAGTAACGATAGCGATAGGCATGGCATTGAAAAAAATTAAGCTGCTCAATATAACCCGCATCAAGTCGCTGCCGTCTCGGAAGTGTTGCTTGTTACCCGCTAGGTAAGCTTGATAGCAATGGTTGGGGCCATCAAGGGGCAAGAAGGTATAATTAATGACCCACTCCAGTAAACGCCAATAATTTTGCATCGCAGGGCCAGCATGATGAGCGTTGTAACCCACTCGGGCAGAAATAGTAGAATCTGCATAACCACCGGCTAAGGCATTACCTAACTGATCGATGGCAATAAGCACAGAATAGAGCCAGCCCTGATACTTTGGTGTGTCTAGCATAATTAAACCCTTAATTGACCGAATGCTTAGCTTAGCAGGTTTCACAATAATTGAATTTGGCGCGCTTCTTTTAGTAGGGGTGTGCGCTGCCAATCGATAGGACTTAAGCCCTGCTCTGACAGATGAACATTAGCCTTAGAAAAATGACCACAGCCAAAGAAGCCGCGGTAGGCCGATAAAGGTGACGGGTGAACCGCTTGTAGAATCCAGTGTTTGTTGGTGTCGATGAGGGCCGCCTTAGCTTGCGCAGGTTTGCCCCACAGCATAAACACCAGCCCTGAACTCTGTTCACTGAGGGTTCTAATAACGGCATCGGTAATAGCTTCCCAACCTTTGCCTTGGTGAGCACCAGCCTGGCTTTGGGCGACCGTGAGCACAGTATTCAATAGCAGCACCCCTTGCAGGGCCCATTGGCTTAAATCACCATGGGTAGACGTTTGAATGGCTAAGTCTGCTGTTAATTCTTTGAGTATATTACGCAATGATGGTGGCGTTTTAATGCCTTGATTAACAGAGAAACTCAAGCCATGAGCTTGAGGCTGACCTTGCTCCATACCATGGTATGGATCTTGACCCAAAATAACCACTTTGACTTGTTTGAAGGGGGTGAGCTTAAAGGCCTTAAACCAATGCTCTTGCAGGGGTAGAACCCCACCCTGCAACTCTAACTGAGTTTCGAGGAAGCTGGCTAAGGCCTCTGCTTGGGGGGTTTTTAAGCAGGGCTGCAACACCTTGAGCCAACCTTCATCTAGCTGTTCTAGGTGTGCATTTTGCCAAATTGAATGAGCCAATGCTTAACCAGAGGAGCTATTTAGCTTCAGGACGCATGTGTGGAAACAACAACACATCACGAATTGAAGGGGCATCGGTAAATAACATCACTAAACGGTCAATACCAATGCCTTCTCCTGCCGTAGGCGGCATACCGTACTCTAGGGCCGCAATGTAGTCTGCATCATAATGCATGGCTTCATCATCACCTGCATCTTTTTCGGCCACTTGGGCCAAGAAACGTTCGGCTTGATCTTCGGCATCATTAAGTTCTGAGAAACCGTTGGCAATCTCACGACCACCTACGAAAAACTCAAAACGATCAGTCACAAACGGATCGAGGTCGTTACGGCGAGCTAAAGGAGACACTTCAGCGGGGTAGTGGGTAATAAAGGTGGGTTGATCCAAACGATCTTCAACCGTTTTTTCAAAGATTTCAATTTGCACTTTACCTAAACCATAGTATGGCTTAAGGGGGATGCCAAGGCCTTCGGCAATCGCTCTGGCACCCGCCTCGTCGGCCAACTGCTCAGGTTTAATATCAGGGTTGTAATGTAAGATCGAATCAAATACCGAGATGCGTGTAAACGGCTGGGCGAAGTCATATTCACTGCCCTGATAGGTGACTGTGCTATTACCCAATACAGACTCAGCAATATGGCGCAACATGCCTTCTGTTAAGTCCATTAGGTCACGGTAATCCGCATAGGACCAATAGAACTCCAACATGGTGAATTCTGGATTATGGCGTGTAGAAAGGCCTTCGTTACGGAAATTACGGTTAATTTCAAACACCCGCTCAAAACCGCCTACCACTAACCGCTTAAGGTAGAGTTCTGGCGCCACTCTTAGGTACATATCACGGTCTAAGGCATTGTGATGGGTGATGAACGGCCGCGCCGATGCACCACCAGGGATCACCTGCATCATTGGGGTTTCTACTTCCATGAACTCACGGGAGATTAAATACTGGCGAATGGCTTCGACCACCCGCGTACGAATGATAAACGTGTTACGCGATTCTTCATTGACAATAAGGTCGACGTAACGCTGGCGATAGCGCATTTCTTGGTCTGCAAGACCATGGTGCTTATCAGGTAGCGGACGTAAAGCTTTAGTTAGTAACTGAGGATCTGACATATCGACAAACAGATCACCCTTGCCAGATTTTTGTAAAATACCCGCTACACCTACAATATCACCTAGGTCCCAGGTCTTGATTTCGGCTAACTGCTCAGGCGCCAAACCTTTGCGGTTGACATACAATTGGATACGGCCAGACACGTCTTGAATTTCCATAAACGCACCACGGTTGCGAATAATACGACCGGCAACTTTAACTGGCAGTGCCAAGGCTTCCAACTCAGGTTTATCTTTTTCACCATGGGCCTGCTGTAGGTCTTGGGCGTAGCTGTCACGGCGAAAATCATTAGGAAAGGCATTGCCTGCTTCTCTGCGTTTGGCTAATTTAGCACGACGCTCAGCAATCAGTTTGTTGTCGTCTTGCATTAAACTTTCGTTGATATCATTCATAGGTCTAGGTTCTATCATTGGGTAATGTTGTTTTACTGGGCGGTTAATTGGGTGACCTTTAAAAACCAGCTTTTAAGCTGGCCACAATAAACTGGTCTAAATCACCATCCAATACTTTATCACAACCGCCGGTTTGTACGTTGGTCCGTAGGTCTTTAATGCGCTGATCATCGAGTACATAGGAGCGAATCTGGCTGCCCCACCCAATGTCAGATTTAGTGTCTTCTAGCGCTTGAGAGGCTTCTTGGCGCTTAAGCATCTCTTGCTCGTACAACTTGGCACGTAACTGTTTCATGGCTGAATCACGGTTTTGATGCTGCGAACGCTGATTCTGACACTGCACCACAATGCCCGAAGGCGCGTGGGTTAAGCGCACAGCAGAATCAGTTTTGTTGACATGCTGGCCACCCGCGCCACTGGCCCGGTAAGTGTCTACCCGCAAGTCTGCAGGATTGATCTCGATATCAATATTGTCATCAATTTCTGGCGATACAAACACCGATGCAAATGAAGTGTGACGGCGACTACTCGAGTCAAACGGAGACTTGCGCACTAAGCGATGCACGCCTGTTTCTGTGCGCAACCAGCCAAAGGCATAGTCCCCTTCAAAGCGGATAGTGGCGCTTTTAATGCCGGCAACGTCACCATCACTCACTTCCATGAGTTCTACTTTGAAGCCTTTCTGTTCGCCCCAACGCAGGTACATACGTAAAATAATACTGGCCCAATCCTGAGCTTCGGTGCCACCGGATCCCGATTGAATATCTAAGAAGGCTGCATTTGCGTCCATTTCCCCAGAGAACATGCGCCTAAACTCAAGCTTTTCTAAGCTGGCGGTTAAGGCATCCAGCTCTGGCTGCACTTCATTGAGGGTATCTTGGTCGTTTTCTTCAACCGCCAGATCAAGTAACTCACGGGCGTCTACTAAGCCTGAGTCCATAGTGTCGATGGTATTCACCACGCCCTCAAGCAAAGAGCGCTCTTTACCTAAGGCCTGAGCTCGGTCAGCATCATTCCATACATCAGGTTGTTCAAGCTCACGTTCTACTTCAACTAAACGTTCTTGTTTGCCAACATAGTCAAAGATACCCCCTAAGCACATGGGTGCGCTCAGCTAGGTCTTTCATGGCTTGGATGTAGGGATTGATTTCAAACATTA
>TARA_B110000879_G_scaffold26457_1_pt1 | contig 19480 bp, 15 predicted proteins | sample TARA_B110000879 | Tara Oceans TARA_B110000879 (sample SAMEA4398094) | marine metagenome | biome: Polar Biome; feature: [SRF] surface water layer (ENVO:00010504); material: water (ENVO:00002006), including particulate matter (ENVO:01000060) such as... | depth 5 m
AAAAAAAAGCCCTGCACTGTACTGCATCATGCTAACGTATGCTTCGGAGGTATGACTGTTCAGCCTTTGGCTGATAGGGAACACTTATCGACTGCAGATTAGCGGAAGGAGTTGTGTGTTTAGCTTCGTGTTACCACTGAAATTCCTACGTATTACCACGGAGAGCGCATTTGATGTAATATACTTTCTTTTACGTTTATTGGCTAATTCTAAAATCAATTCATTATGAAAAAACAATTAATTAGCGCAGCATTTGTTGCCTTTGGAGCTGTTGGAACATTTGGCTTAAACGCTCAAAGTTGCAGCGAAGTATACATTACCGAAATCTACTCAGGAGAAGATGTAAGTGAAGTCGGAATTACAAATGCAGCATTCGAAATTTTTAATCCTACCGCCTCAACTATCGATTTAGAAGATTACACATTTGTACTAACTGGGAAAAATGTATCGGATTATGTGGTTGACCTTACAGGAAAAACGGTAGCCTCAGACGAGACTTTTGTTTTGGTAGACGACGATTCTGAGACGGACTTGCTTTTAAAGTCTGACATGGCATTGTCCAATTTTAATATTAAAAAGTACAGTCGCGTTTTTTTAAAAAACGACGGAACTACCATTGATTTTTTTGGTCAAGACATTGCCGATACTATAGATGCTGATACTTTGGATGCTGAAGAATATTTAAATAACAATCAAGCATTTTTAGACTTGAATATAGACCTAAGTTCTTTACCCAGTATTAGCCTAAGAAGAAACCCGCTAGTAGAAGAAGGTGATTTGACTTGGAATGGCTTGTTCCACAATTGGTTTCCTTATCCAGCGGTTGGTTATGTTGATATCGGAGATTTTAAAGGGATTTGTAGTGATCATGCTGTTGTAGGTTGGGCAAATAAAAAGATACAAGTTGATGAAAATAATACATCATCTTTGAGTGAAAATGTTAACGCAACGGGAGTTGTTCAGAATAAAAATGTAACCACTTTTATTACCGATAGATCACAAGGTGGGGATTCTCCTGCAGCTACCGTAGGACAAGATTATGATAATGTCGCTAGTTTTGGCCCATTTTTTACCGTAAGCGGTTCGCAATCTGCAGGTGTTGGAAACACAATAGATGATATTTTAATTGAAGGAACCGAAAGCTATACGCTAGCAATTGGTGGTGGGCAAAATGGAACAGAAGATCCCGATTATAAAATATTACAAATTGAGATAAAAGATGATGAGAGTACAGGAATTAATAACCCGAAATTAGAAAGCAATATAAAAGTGTACCCAACAGTTTTTAGTAACTACCTAATTATCTCCAATGATGAATTGACTAGCTTTGAAAATGTGATAATTCGAGATATTACAGGTGTATCGGTTTTGGAACTGGTTAATATGGAAAACAAAAAGAAGACTAGTATTAGTACTCAATTTCTTTCAAAAGGAAATTATATAATGGAACTATCTGGAAATGATGTGCAGTCCGTTTCGTTTCGTTTGATAAAACAATAAATCATTGAAAAGTTTACTGCTGGTAATTGTAATAATGGCTAATCTACTTGATTTAAATGGTCAAGATATTAGTGTTGGTCTTACTTACGTGCAAGCGGTGGATGTTAATTTTGAAAAAGAAGCCGAAGGAACAGGTTTTAATGCCAGTACTTCGGCTTTTGATTTATCGGGAAGAGCAACGTTACTTTTCGCAGATTCGCTAGGAAAACTAAAAACTTTTTCAATTGGAGTAAGAACTACAAAAAGCATTAGTAGTGGAACTACTTTAGTAGATGTAAATACAGAATTGAGATTCGACGAAGTAAAATTCCGAAATAGTTATTTGATTGGGTTTGGTTTTGGGCGATACTATGAAATAGATAACACACCCATTTCAATTCAACTATTAAATTCTTTTTTATTAAGAACATACACTTTTGGGTCAAATGAATACGAACAAACTTATGTAGACGACATTTTAGTGCAAGACGATGAGTCGTCGAGTGAATATCCACAGGTTTATGGTCTTGCATATGAAATCCAATATGGAGTTTTCTGGACAAAAAACAACTGGTCAATGGGGCCATCTTTTGTGCTTAATGCTGAACTAACTTATAGAAATGGACAAGATAAAGCAACATGGATAGATCGAGATGTAATTTCTGGTGATTATTCCGAGAGCATAGGTGGCCAATCTATTAATGCACTGTATTTAAGATTGTACCCTAAAGTTTATTACACGATTAGATACCAAATAAAATGAGATTAGTTTTTTTGAGCATATTCATATTACTAATAACTACCAATTCTGTTGCACAGAAGAAAACCAGCTACATAGGTTTAGATTACACACAAATATTTTTTGGAGGCCTAAGTACAGATGCTAATTTGGCAAATAAAGTTGAAGATGTACGATCTGGAAACACAAAAAATATTTACCTCACTTTTTCACCAAGCTTTTATTGGGTAGATTCATTGAATAACGTAAAACAAATTCTAGCTCAAGTTTCCTTTGTGGATAAAAGAACCTATTCAGAAAGAGAAGTTTTGAATGAGTTAGCTAGTCTCAACAATATTGTAAAGGGCTATAGTTTTCAAGTAGGTTATTACCAAGGCAAACAATATTCATTTGGATCGGATCAGTTTTTTTTTCAAGGATTGTACGGTGGTTCAGTGGAGTATAGTATTAATAATTTATATTCATCAACATCAGAGTTATTTATTAACGATATTTTAACCAGTAAAATAGAGGCAATAAGAACTGAACCTGCTGTATACAGCATTTATGCAGGGTTAAGGCCCGGAATATACTTTAAGAAAAAAAGATTTGTAGCAGGTTTTGGAGTTCCAATTTCAGCTGTTACTTCGTTTAGTTCAGGAAATATTGAAGTAAAGAATAGCACTGTTAATTTTAATCCAAATTCGGAAACTACATCCAACGATATATCTTCAATAAACCGAGTCAATTTTTCAATTTCAACGGCTATGTTTTTTGAAATTCGATTTGAACTTTAAGTGAATTAAACTTCATAAACCTTGTGCCTTTTATTCTGTATCAATTTATTTTGGTGGAAAATAAAGAGCAGTGTCTAAAAGCTTAGTGTAACATTTAACCAACAGTAATCCAACATCCGATGTTGAAAAGCTGCAAGGTGTCGTCCAATCTCAGTTAAGGCAAGTGTTACCTTTAGAGCAAAGTCAATTTCCTTTAAAATATGCGGTTTACAACAGCTTTCCTTATCGTTTTTTCATTTTTCAGCACTGGTTTAATTGCACAGTTTAGTGAGATTGCTGCAAGTGATGCAGCTCAACCTTATCTTAAAACCTTCAAGACTCCACCATTTTTATTGGACTCATCAAATATTTGGGTAAATAGACAATTGAAATCCTTGAGTTTAAATGAGAAAATCGGACAGCTATTCATGGTAGCTGCTTATTCGAATAAAGGAGAAAGTCATAAAAACTCAATCCAAAAGTTAGTATCGAAATACGGTATCGGTGGTTTAATATTCTTTCAAGGCGGCCCTGTTCGACAAGCAAGATTGACAAACCATTATCAGAGGAAAGCAAAAGTTCCATTGATGATAGCGATGGATGCAGAATGGGGGTTGGAAATGCGATTGGATAGTACAATTGGATATCCAAGACAAATGGCTTTGGGCGCAATAAAAAATAACGATGCTATCTATGAAATGGGTGCTGCTTTGGCAGTGCAATGTCGAAGATTAGGTGTGCATGTGAATTTTGCTCCAGTAATCGATGTAAATAATAATCCTAAAAATCCTGTAATAAACAGCCGGTCATTTGGCGAAAACAAGTTGCTAGTTGCAGAAAAAGGGATAGCTTATATGAAAGGAATGCAAGATAATTTGGTATTAGCCTGTGGCAAGCATTTTCCCGGTCATGGAGATACCGATGCAGATTCACATAAATCATTACCTGTTATCAGCCATGATTTAGAAAGGTTAGAGGAACTTGAAATGTATCCCTTTCGCGAATTAATTGATGCAGGATTGGGCAGTATTATGGTTGCTCATCTTTTTGTTCCTGCATTAGATAATACTCCAAACGTTGCCACTACACTTTCTTCAAAAGTGGTGACCGATTTATTGAAAAACGATTTGCAATTTAAAGGCTTGATTTTTACCGATGCACTTAATATGAAAGGTGTAAGTAGCTATTTTGAGCCTGGAGAAGTGGATGTGCGAGCATTGCTTGCAGGAAACGACGTCCTATTATTTGCTGAAGATGTTCCGAAAGCAATTTCTAAAATTAAAGCGGCAATTGTAAGTGGCGAAATATCAGAAGAAGAGATTTCTAAACGATGTGCTAAAATTTTGAAAGCAAAATATTGGCTGCAGTTGAATAGAAACGAAGCAGTAGAAATGGAAAATCTCTATGAAGATTTGAACTCAAAAGCCATGCAATTGAGCAACCGGAAAGTAGTTGAGAAAAGTTTGACGTTGATTCAGAATCGTAATAATTTGTTGCCATATCAGCAATTGGACAATATTAAGTTAGCTACAATTGCTATTGGAGGAATGGCCAGTTTAGAAGAGGAAAATACGTTTCAAAAAACAATCGATTTATATGCTCCAGCTAAACATTTCCGAATTTCCAGCACTCCCACATTTAACGAAATAATTGTACTTAATAATAGCTTAGAAGGTTTTAATCACATTATAATAAGTCTACATGGACTTAGACAATATCCTGGTCGGAATTTCGGAATTACTAAGGAAATGGCAAATACTGTTAAACTGCTGGAGGCCAAAGGAAAAGTTACTCTCGTTTATTTTGGTAATCCTTATGGATTAAAGCATTTAGAACAGCTTGATGAAATTGAAAGCATTTTGATTGCCTATCACGATGGTGAATTTCAACATCAATATGCAGCTCAGGCTCTGTTTGGAGCGATAGACGTAAATGGAAAACTTCCAGTAACGGTTTCCGATATTTATCCCGCCGGCACCGGATTTTCAACTGAGGCATTGGGCACGTTTAAATATACTCAGCCCGAAGAACTGAATATTGCAAGTTCTGATTTGAATCAAATTGACTCAATTTCTCTGGAGGGAATTAAAGCAGGTGCTTATCCCGGTTGCCAAGTGTTGGTTGTAAAAGAGGGTAAAGTGATTTACAAAAAGAACTTTGGTTATTACACATATGACAATAAAAAGCCAGTTACAGATGCCTCAATTTACGATTTAGCGAGTATTACAAAAATTGCCTCAACCACATTGAGCGTTATGAAGTTATACGATGATAATAAGTTTGATTTGGACAAATACTTATGTGATTATCTACCTGATTTGGTAGACTCAGCTGCACAGCCTTACGGTGAAATAGTGCTTAGAGATATGTTAAGTCACAAAGCTGGACTGACTCCTTGGATTCCCTTCTACAAGAATACATTGGCTAACGGTTACCCTAAATACAATTACTATTCATTGGTTCAATCGGAAACGTATCCTTTTCGAGTAGCTGAAAATTTATTCATGCATAAGGATTATCCAAATCGAATCTTAAGCGAATTATTATGTACTCCTCTTTTTGAGTCGAAAAAATACAAGTACAGTGATTTAGGGTATTATTTTTTGACTGAGATTATTGAGAAACAATCAAATCTTTCACAAGATCAATATGTTGCTGAAAATTTTTACAAGCCTATGGGATTAGCTACATCTACTTATAAACCCATGAACTTTCATCCAAAGGAAATTATAGTACCGACCGAAAATGATAAAACTTTTAGAAGGCAGCTGGTACATGGAGATGTTCATGATCCCGGTGCTGCTATGATGGGGGGAGTTGCAGGTCATGCTGGATTGTTCTCTAACGCCAACGATCTAGCTAAAATCATGCAATGTTTCATGAACTTTGGTGAGTATGGAGGCAGACGCTATATCTCTGAAGAAACAGTAAAAGAGTTTGTTAGATGTCAGTTTTGTGAAGAAGATAATCGCAGAGGAGCAGGTTTTGATAAGCCGGTTAGAAATGGAGAAGGCGGTCCTACTTGTAATTGTATTTCTCTGGAGAGTTTCGGACATACTGGGTTTACAGGTACAATGGCTTGGGCTGATCCAGATGAAGAAATCGTTTATATTTTTCTTTCTAATCGAGTATATCCAGATGCATCCAATACCAAGTTGCTGAACATGGATATAAGAACGAGGATACAAGAAGTGATTTACGATGCCGTTGCAAATAGCAAAGCACAGCAAGAGGGTTAAAACCTTCTAAATTGTCAGTTTTTCTGCTACCCTAACATCGTAGAAGGTGTAGTTTTGTTTTCTTATGCGAATAGGAATTGTTTGTTATCCCACTATAGGTGGAAGCGGTGTTGTAGCCACAGAATTAGGTAAAGCTTTGGCCGCGAAAGGCCATAAAATTCACTTTATTACCTACGATCAGCCGGTTAGATTGAGCGAATTGGGAACAAATATGTTTTACCATGAAGTTTTGGTATCGCAGTATCCACTGTTTCAATACCCACCATATGAATTGGTACTTACCAGTAAATTAGTTGATGTTGTAAAGCATGAGAAATTGGACTTATTGCATGTTCATTATGCCATACCACATGCTTCTGCGGCATATATGGCTCAGCAAATTTTGAAACAACAGGGAATCAATATTCCTTTTATTACTACTCTGCATGGCACGGATATTACCTTAGTTGGTAAGGATCCTTCTTTTGAACCGGTAATCACATTTTCAATAAATAACAGTAATGCAGTCACTGCAGTTTCAGAAAACTTAAAAGGCGATACTTTACGGTATTTTGAAGTGAAGCCTGAAATACAAGTGATACCAAATTTTATTTGCCCAGAAAGACATGAAAAGATAGATAACACTCAATTAAAGAAAAGTTATGCTCCGAACGGAGAGCGGATTATAATGCATATGAGTAACTTCCGTCCTGTAAAGAGAGTGCATGATGTGGTAAAGACCTTTGCATTGATTCAAGAAAAAATCCCGGCTAAAATGATTTTTGTTGGTGATGGTCCTGATCGATTTGCCGTTGAAAAAATATGTCGTGAATTAGGTACCTGTAAAGACACTATTTTTCTGGGTAAGGTCAAGGATGTAGAAGAGGTGATAGACATTGCAGATCTGTTTATTCTGCCTTCTCAAACAGAGAGTTTTGGTCTTGCCGCTTTGGAGGCAATGATTAGTAGAGTGCCCGTTATTACTTCAAACGCGGGAGGGTTGCCTGAGGTAATGGAACAAGGAGTTTCTGGTTTTATGAGTAATGTTGGTGACATAGAGGATATGGCAAAAAATGCTTTGGACATTTTAAAAAATGAAGAAAGTATCGCTCACTTTAGAGCAGGAGCATTTAAGCAAGCAAATAAATTTGATATCAAAAATATTCTACCTCAATATGAGGAACTGTATGCTAAGGTGCTTGCTAAGTAGTTTTACCGTAATCACTAGGATTGATTTGGTTGTTACAGTCATTGGTTAGAAATAGTAAATTTACAGTTATGAAAAAATCAGTTTTATTAGCCACCGTTTTAATTTTCGGTTTAGGAATGAGCTCTTGCTCAAAATGTTATACTTGTGAGGCACCAGTAGAGATTACTACTTCTAGTGGCACAACCACTGAATATCAGGAAGAAGATTTTTGTACAGCAAGTCCTCAAGAATTAGAATCTAAAGAAGCTGATGGGTATAAATGTACTAATGCTTAGAAAAAAAATATTAGATTAAAAGCTGGATTAACCCCCGGCTTTTTTTATGCCGTAATTTTTAGCTGCAAGCAGTTTCACTATTTTATCGCGCTGGTCGCCTTGAATAATAATTTCACCTTCTTTTACTGATCCACCAACACCGCAATTCGCCTTTATCATCTTAGATAAGTCGTTTCTATCCTCGTCAGTCCCCACGAATCCCTTTAAGACACTTGCAGTTTTTCCACCCCTGCCTTTTTTCTCGATATAAACACGCAAGATCTGCTGGTTTGCAGGTAAAGTGTCTTGTTGCATATCCTCATTCGATTCATAATTGAAATCGCTATTAGTCGAATAAACAACGTTAACTCGTTCTTTGCTTTTTTTATTTTTCCCCATGTTACTTCGAATTTTTAGGTACTAAAATATTAAGTGCAGCAGGCAGGCAATCAACTTTTGCAGGCAGACTAATTTTAATGGCTTCGCCATCGACTTGTGCATTTATTTGATCGTCCACATTTTTAACTTCAATCACTAAAGATTTCACTTGTTTTCCAAGATAAAAACTAGAATTGTGCAAGTTATTTAGAAATAAATTCAACCCAAGTTTAGGGCCAAATAATTTCGGATAACTTTTAATTATGCATAAATCCAAAAGTCCATCCTGCACAGAAGCATCTTTTGCTATAATGGCATTATTACCGTATTGCGATGCATTTGCTATTGTCACACTAAATGCTTTCCGATCTTTAATAATTCCGTCATACATCAATTTGTAATGTTCGGTCGAATAGGACGGATAAAGTTTGATTGTTTCCTTCAAATATCCAATTAGACCGCGTGAATTTCGTCGATTAAAATTGTGAGCGACTTCAGCTTCAAAACCAAGTCCGCAGGTGACAAAAAAGATTTTTTCATTGAGTTTACCGGCATCTATTTTAGTGGTAGTTCCTTCCAAAATTACTTCCAATGCTTTTATAGGTTGCAGAGGGAGTTTTAGATGTCTAGCCAAACCATTTCCTGAACCTAAAGGAATTAGACCTAGAGGTGTATCACTTCCAATCAATTGACTTCCAATTTCATTTACAGTTCCATCGCCTCCTACCGCTATAAGTGTAATTGCGGATGCGTTCATTATTTGTTTAGTCAGCTCAATTGAATGTCCTTTGTATTTTGAGTAATAGAATTGATAATCAAGCTTGCGTTGCTTTAATTCCGCTTCAATTTGAGAAATCAATGCTTTTTTGTTTACCGATCCTGATATAGGATTTATGATAAAAGCATATTTCATTCTGTTAGTTGATTATTGATTACTCGATTATTGTATTGCTGAATTACCGCTTTTAATTTGCGTTCTAATCGAGCTTTTATTTCAGGTTCTAGTGCAGTTAAGTCGTTTTTAAAAGCCTTATCATTTTTTATATTGTAAAGTCCAATCGTCTTTTCTGAACTAAATTGAAGGACATAACCTTCAGATATAAACTGATATACACCATTCAAATACTGAACGCTAAACCCGCTTTTTTTAGCAGAAAATCGAGATGCTCCAAATCCGAAGTAAGGAGACTTATAGTTGAGGTATTTAAGAACGGTGGGAAGTATATCGGCTTGTTGAGTAAAGTTAGTGTTTGAGCCTATTAGTTGGGTATCACCAGGCATATAGAACAAAAGCGGAATGCTATATTGTCCAACATTTAGTGCGTATTCTTTATCTTTTGTATTGGGTGTATGGTCTGCAGTAATTACAAATAAGGTGTTTTTGTACCAAGTTGCGGTTTTTGCTTTTTCAAAAAATGTCTTTAGAGCATAATCAGCATAGGCGATAGCATTTTCCATTGGTCGCTTCCCTTTATTAAATCTCGATTGATGTCTTTCGGGAATAGCATACGGGTGATGAGAAGACAAGGAAAAAATACCACTGAAAAAAGGAGGTGTAAATCCTTTTAATTCTTCATTAAAAAAGGAAAAGAATTCCTCATCATATACACCCCATGTGCCATCAAAGTCTTCTTGGTTCGGGTATTCATCTAGACCATAGTAATTGTCAAAATCGGTTGTGTTTGTATAGGAATCGAAACTCATAGTTCCATTTCTTCCACCGTGAAAAAAACTGGTAGCATATCCTTCTCTTTTAAGGTAGGTAGCCAAACTATTTAGTTTATTACCTCCATATAATCCAGTAATTAACGGATGATCGCTCAATGTTGGAATTCCAGAAAAAATACTTGGAAGTCCTTCTATAGATTTTTTTCCATTTGCAAAACAATTTTCAAAACTTAAAGACTGTTTTTTCAAACTATTAAAGTAAGGTGTTAGATATTCTTTTCTATCCGAACGAACAAATTCGTTGGAAAAGCTTTCCAAAACAATAACGACAACATTCAGTTTTTTGAAAGAACTAGAGTCTTGAATTATAGGCTCATGTACTGGATTAAAAATGCTAGAAAGTTCTTCTTTTGAAAAATACGCAACTGGAGCCATACTTGACTTACCAAAGGTTTTGATTAATGTAAAAGGTGTGTTTAATACAATTGGTACATTCTGCGGTTTTGTATGCTTCGCTGCATCTATCGTTTTGAGAGGAACGAGCTGAATACCTCCGCGACCTAAAAGAACGAAACCGCCTACTATAACAATTGAGAAGAATACGTTTAGCGGCCATTTCCCAGTATTGAAGTTTTTAGAATTCATAGTGTAGGTAGTCCTGAAAAACTGGATACAACCGTAAATTAAGAGTGCTGCTAGAAAAAACAGATACCAAAAGTCCATTAGGAATTGAGGGAGTAATGCCCAAATATCGCCTCCCTCTCCAAAAAACATAAGCACATCGCTGGTCGTACGTTTTAGAGTAAATTCATAATACTTAAAATCAATTGTGGTCAATAAAATAGATATGACAATGCCTAAAAGAAGAAAGAATTCAGTTGTTTTTTGCAGAATAGTATTATTCCACCAAATTCCTAAGAGGCTTAAAACATGAAACGGAATAAACCACAAGACAATTGAAACACCATCGTATCGCATGCCTGCAATAAAATCCCAAAGTCGAACATCATCAAAGAGATCCCAATTGAATAAAAGGAACAACAGACGGAGTAAGCTGTATAGCCCAAACAATAGGAATACGCGGATAAAGTATTGGATTACTCGTATGTCAATTGAAAACATGTTTGACAAAATTAGCACAATGACTTTCCTAGCGTTATTTAGTCTGAAATTGTCTTCACTAAATTGGTTAAAAAAAATAGTAGCTAGCAGATGTGTTAAAAAGCCGAAAGGTTACATTTGAAGCAAAGATTAATACATGAATTTTGATCCCAAAAAGCTCACTAATGACCAGTTAAAGTCATTTTACAATGCGCTTTTATTACCTAGGACTATTGAAGAAAAAATGATGCTTTTATTGCGTCAAGGAAAAATCTCGAAGTGGTTCAGTGGTTGGGGGCAGGAAGCTATTTCGGTAGGTGCTACTTTGGCAATGAATGAAGATGAAATTATTCTTCCAATGCACCGAAATCTTGGAATTTTTACAACTCGAAAAATTCCTTTAAAAAGATTATTCGCACAATTTCAAGGAAAAGAAGAAGGTTTTACGAAAGGAAGAGATCGTTCTTTCCATTTTGGAACTATGGAGCATAACTTAGTGGGAATGATTTCTCATTTAGGTCCTCAATTAGGAATTGCAGATGGAATTGGTCTGTCGAACAAAATTGACGGAATTACAAAAGCTACTTTGGTAATATCAGGAGATGGTGGAGCTAGTGAAGGTGACTTTCATGAAGCATTAAACGTAGCTGCAGTGTGGGGTTTACCCGTTATTTTTTTAATTGAAAGCAACCATTGGGGACTAAGTACTCCAAGTAAAGAACAATTCAATTTTGAAAGTTTTGTGACTAAAGGTCCGGCTTACGGTATGGAAGCTGTGTCTTGCGACGGAAATAATATTTTAGAAGTATACCACACTGTAAAAACAGCGGCGGATAAGATCAGAAAAAACCCACAACCTATACTTATCGAATGTAAAACATTCAGAATTCGTGGCCATGAAGAGGCTAGTGGCACCAAGTATTACCCTGAAGGAGTAGTTGCCGAATGGGAGAAAGAAGACCCATTAGTGAATTACGAAAATTGGCTAATTGAGAAAGGAATAATTGACGCTGGGTACAAAGAGCAACATAAGTTAAATTTCACTTTACAGGTTAAAAAAGCGGTTGAAGCGGCAGATGCTTTACCCCCTATCTCATTTGATGAAGAAAACGAGGTAAAAGATTTATTTGCTGAACATGTCCATATTCCGATTCCATGTTCAGAAGCTAAAACTGAAATGCGATTAATTGATTCCATACACAATGGTCTGAAGTTGGCGATGCAAAAGCATAAAAACCTAATTCTAATGGGGCAAGATATTGCTGAATATGGCGGCGTATTTAAGGCTACAGAAGGGTTTGTTGAAGAATTTGGAAAAGACCGAGTTCGGAATACACCACTTTGCGAGTCTGCCATTCTTGGTGCTGCTCTTGGGCTTTCTATATCAGGTAAAAAGGCCATGGTTGAAATGCAATTCGCGGATTTTGTTACTTGTGGTTTCAATCAGATTATTAATAATTTGGCTAAGATTCATTGGCGTTGGGGGCAAAATGCTGATGTTGTAGTTCGAATGCCTACAGGTGCAGGAGTTGCTGCGGGACCGTTCCATTCGCAAAGTAATGAAGCGTGGTTTTTTCATACTCCAGGTCTTAAAATCGTTTATCCTGCTTATCCAGAAGAGGCGAAAGGTTTATTACTTGCTTCGTTTGAAGATCCAAACCCAGTATTGTTTTTTGAGCATAAAGCTTTATACAGAAGCATTAGAGAAGATGTTTCCCCCGATTACTACAATATTGAAATTGGTAAGGCTAAGGTTCAAAAGGAGGGTCAAAAAATAAGTGTGATTACTTATGGAATGGGCGTTCATTGGGCTATGGATATCACTTCAGATTTTGAAAATGAGGCAATAGAGATTATTAACCTTAGAACATTGAGTCCATTAGATTGGGAAACTATTGATAAGTCAGTATATAAGACGGGGAGAGTATTGGTGTTTCACGAAGATTGCCAAACCGGTGGAATAGGAGCGGAGATAGCTGCCCAAATAGCGGAACGTTGTTTTGAATTGTTGGATGCACCAGTAGCAAGGTTAGGCAGTTTGGATACTCCTGTACCATTTGCACCTGTGCTGGAAGCTGGTTTTTTAGCTAAAAGTAAATTGAAAGAAAAAATCCAGTCGTTACTAGACTATTAGCATCAAACTGGCTAGAAAATAATTGTTGATTGAGTCGTTTGCGTTAATATCCGTTGGAGCATTGACGCGCAGGTGCCGTGCTAATGCAATAGATATTGGTGATATACCTATCGCAGCGAACTCGGTATTTTTTTGCAATTGATTTTTGAACGAATAAGTAGTTTGTACTTGTTCAAACAGATGATAATCAGTACCAAATAAAAAAAAGTTTTTCCAATTATTTTACCAGATTCATTTCTTCTATCAAATGACCTGCATTAGCATATTTATCTACAATGAATAGAACGTAACGAATGTCTACCATGATATTTCTGCAAATAGTTGGATCAAACATAATATCGCTCATAGTGCTTTCCCAAGTTCGGTCAAAATTTAGTCCTATAAGTTCGCCTGCTCCGTTAAGAGCGGGACTGCCAGAATTCCCGCCCGTTGTATGGTTTGAAGCGATGAAACATACATGCATTGTTCCGTCTTTATCTGCGTATTGACCGTAGTCTTTATCTTTAATCAATGTTGCTAATCGTTCTGGAACTGTGAATTCTTTTGTGGTGTCTCTTTTAGCCATAATTCCTTCAGTAGTTGTAAAGGGAGAATAAACTACACCATCTTTTGGCTTATATCCGTCAACTTTACCATAAGAAACACGTAAAGTGCCGTTCGCGTCTGGGTAGTATCTTTTATCTTTTGGTAATAGGGTTTGCAATCCTTCCATATAAGTGCGGTTCAATAAGTTCATTTCATTGTTTAAACGGACCAAGTCAGGACGCACTTTTGATTGATAATTATTATATAAACTCATAGTCAGTTGATAAGCCGGATCTTTTTGAATCTTTTTAAAAGATTTTGCGCCACTGTAACTATCCAAAAATGCATTCACTTTTTCTAGAGTAGTAAAGTTTGATTTTTTGAAAACTGATGCAGCATAATCTTCATAGTTTCCTCCAAAATCATTTTGAATTGTGGCATATACGTCCGCTCTCATATTTTCATCCAATACAGAGAAGTATTGTTTGAGCATGGCACTCAATAGTTTTTTGTCTGTTTCTAGATCGTAATTTTTAAAATAACGTTCGGCTGAAATTCTCAGCGTCTCCTTCATTTTTTCCAAGTCGCCAGCTTTTAATTTCTCAGGATTCAGCTTCTCCATATTCATTGGAAAACGAATAATCTCAGGCCCGTAGTAATAGATTTCTATAAACATATCCCAAGAAAAAGCAAAAGGTTCTAGTTCAGAATACAACGCTTTGTATTTGTCTAAAATTTTAGTGTATTTCAATCCGTAATTAGTAATGCTCTTATCTGCATTAGCTATAAATTGTTTTTCTAGTGCTAACTTCGAGTTGATTGCGTCATTAGCAATTAGGCCTTTATTTTGACCAATCCACTTTTTCCAAGCATTCGAAATTCTAGATTGTTTTGCAGCGTATTGAATTCTTATTTTGTCACTGCCTGCCATCGCTTGGTCTATAATATCTAATGAAATGTCGCGCATCTTAATGCGGTTTGGGTTTTGTTTATTAATGGTATAGTCAACCGCATAGGAAGGAAGGTATTCGCTAGTGCGACCAGGGAAACCATAAATCATTGTGAAATCGCCTGGCTGAGTTCCATTCAAATTAATAGGAAGAGCATATCTTGGACGGTAAGGCACATTATCATTTGAAATTTCAGCGGGTTGGTTGTCTTTATCAGCATAAATTCTAAACATTGAGAAATCTCCTGTATGTCTTGGCCAAACCCAATTATCTGTATCAAAACCAAATTTTCCGATAGAAGAAGGAGGAGCACCTACTAAACGTACGTCATTAAATGTTTCGGTAATGAACATATAATATTGATTGCCATAATAAAATGGGCGAATGATATAATTGTAATGCGATCCTTCAATAGCAGCTTTTCCAATCACCTTAATATTTGAGTCTACAATTGCTTGCCTCTTTGCTTCAGGCATTGCATCAGTAACTCCTTTAAGCACTGATTCGGTTACGTCATCAATTCTAACGATGAATCGCGCAAAAAGATTGGGGTTCTTTAGTTCTTGTTCCTTGGTCTTAGCCCAGAAACCTTTGGTGAGGTAATCGTTCTCTAAGGAACTGTGCGATTGTATTTGAGAATATCCACAATGGTGATTGGTAAGCAACAATCCCTGATCGCTTATCATTTCAGCAGTACAACCACCGTTAAAATGAACGATAGCATCCTTTAAACTTGATTTATTAAAACTATATAGGTCTTCAGCCGAAAGTTTCATACCCATGTTTTGCATATCCGACTCCACCAAGTTTCTTATGAGCGATGGAATCCACATTCCCTCTTTGGAAAATGCTGATAGGGTAAAGGCTAGAGAAAATAGTATTAAACTTAATCGTTTCATAGTTTCAAAAATTTGTGCGAATTTAATCAATTCACTTTTTTAATAGGAATGGAAGAAATCATCTCAGACCTAATTTTAGGAGTTTTTTACATCTAAAGATAGCGTTGGAGCATAATAATTAACAATAAAACTGTTTTATTTGGAGCGATGAAGGCCTTGCTTGGCCTTATTTCGAGCGTAAATCAGTGGTGTTTATTAACAAAAGCCCGTACTTATTAACAAAATCGGGTGTTTTGCTCGCTATCCCTTTGGCCGCATAGTATTTCGTATATTTTTGGTGATGAATTAATTAATTATTAACTACAAACACATTATTAAGATGAACAAGTCTGAATTAATCGAAGCAATGGCTGATAGCGCTGGAATTTCTAAAGCTGATGCAAAAAGAGCACTTGATGGATTTATTGGAGCAACTACTACAACTTTGAAGAGTGGTGGAAGAGTAGCTTTAGTAGGTTTTGGATCTTTCTCTGTATCTAATCGTTCTGCTCGTACGGGTCGTAACCCACAAACTGGAAAAGAAATTCAAATAGCGGCTAAAAACGTTATAAAATTCAAAGCTGGTGCTGAACTATCTGGTTCTGTAAACTAGGCTAAGGTCTTTTTTATAAGAAACCCATACTAGCATGCTAGTGTGGGTTTTTTTATGGGAAATTATTTTAATTAATTGCTCCTATTTTAAGGTTAAGACTATTGAGTAAACTATCGAGTTAATAAAACAACAGTTGAAATGTGATGCTTTGGTGAAAAGCACATTAGTTTCTCTACCTTTGTAGCTTCTATATTTTACAGTTTCACAGTACTTCATTTTGAGCATTAAACTAGTAATGACCAGTTTGGGTGGTCTCGAAAAAAAAGAAATAAATCATGGGTAAAGGAGATAAAAAATCGGGTAAAGGAAAAAGAACCATAGGATCTTATGGCAATACTCGCAAAAGAAGAAAGGATATAACCACCGAATTAGAAAGAAAGAACTTAACCAAGAAAGTTGCTGCTGATAAAAAAGCTAAAGCTGCTGCCAAAAAAGCTGCTGAAAATCCAGTAGAAGTTGAAGCTGAGGTGAAGAAGCCTGTTGCTAAAAAAGCACCTGCTAAGAAGCCTGCTGCTAAAAAGGCTGCTGCAAAAAAAGAAGATTAATTTGTTAGATTAAATTGATTGTAAGCCCTTTTTCATTTTTTGGAAAAGGGCTTTTTTATGTGCTGATTGTTGGAGTTGTCTTCTTTTTTAATGGCCATTCCAGATTGAGTTACTAAACTAATCATGGATGTAACTCTAACTAGGAAATACGAATTATGCAGAGTCCATACGCGTCATTTCCGCGCAGTCGAGAATATGTCTATGGAGTTTAGAATCACGCCTACTTAAAATACATGCGGTTATCGGTGTGGAATCGTTTAGAATTGAGAGATTCCCGGTCCTGCCCAAAAAAGGTCAGGCAGGCAAGTTGGGAATGACCTGCAACTAAATTATTAAGGATAGGAAAATAAAAGAATAAGCCTAGTTGCTTGAGTAAGAAACTAAAGCTTTTAGTTAAAGGTTTTATTGAAACACAGCAAAGGGAGCGGGGACCTCGAGAAAGATAAATTCTAAATGCTATCCTTTTAAACCTTTTTTAATTCCAACCCAACTGATTAAATGCTCACCAAATCATTTATTCTACATTTGTCATAAGTTCTAAAAAGTAAAAGCAATGAGTGCAAAAATGAATATGAATGCAATTATGAATTACGGAACCATTTACGGTACCGTAATAGTTGCGATGTCTTTGATATTCTATGTCTTAGGATTCGAGAACGATGATAGCATTGTATCCGTAATAAATCTTGTGGTGACTGTTGGAGTATTGTATTTTTTCATGAACAAGTACAAAACTGAAGTTGGTAAGGGTTTCTTAATTTTTTCTCATTCGTTCAGAATTGGTATTCTGCTTACATTTTTTGGTGGAGTAATCTCTGCTTTCTACAATTGGATATTCATGTCTTTTATCGATCCTAGTATTATTGATAAGGCAATGGAGAAGAGCTACGAAAGTCTTATTTCAACTGGTATGTCTGAAGAGCAAGCAATTACTCAGCTTGAAATGTCAAAACCATTTATGACTCCAATAGCAATGACCATTATCGGATTGCTTGTCTTTTTAGTTTTGGGATTAATTATTTCTGCAATTGTTTCCGCCTTTATTAAAAAGGAAAACCCTAATCCATTTTCTGAAGAAGTATAAATGCCAAATCTTTCACTTGTAATACCCGCTTTTAACGAAGAAGAATCACTTCCGGAACTTTGTTCTTGGATAGATAAAGTACTTGTTAACCATAAGTTGACTTATGAAGTAATCTTAATTGACGACGGTAGTTCGGATATGACTTGGAAAGTATACCAAGACTTAGCGACAAAAAACCCGAATCTAAAAGGCATTCGATTTAATCGAAATTATGGTAAAAGTGCAGCCTTAAATCGTGGATTTGAAAAAGCAATTGGCGATGTTGTGGTTACTATGGATGCTGATTTACAAGATAGCCCGGAGGAATTACCTGATTTATTCAAAATGATCACAGTTGATGGTTTTGATTTAGTAAGTGGCTGGAAAAAGAAACGTTTCGATCCGCTATCTAAAACCATTCCTACCAAATTGTACAATTGGGCAACTCGAAAAATGACGGGCATTTACTTGCACGATTTTAATTGTGGATTAAAGGCCTACAAAAATGAAGTGGTAAAAGCCGTTGAAGTGTATGGCGAAATGCACCGATACATACCAATTTTAGCCAAACGAGCAGGTTATGCGGTTATTGGAGAAAAAGTGGTTAACCACCAATCTCGTAAATATGGAACTACTAAGTTTGGCTTAGAGCGCTTTATCAATGGTCCATTGGATTTATTGAGCATTACGTTTGTTTCTAAGTTTGGTCGTAAACCCATGCATCTTTTTGGCTTTATAGGTATGCTCATGTTTATTTTTGGCTTTCTTGCTTCTGGATACATAGGAGTAGAAAAACTTTACTATTTGAGCCAAGGCGTGCCAGCGCGATTGGTTGCCGATAATCCTTGGTTTTATATTTCTATGGTAGCTATGATTTTAGGAACTCAACTATTTTTAGCTGGGTTCATAGGAGAATTGGTTTCAAGAAATAATCCGGAACGGAATGAGTACAAGATTCGCGAAGAGATTTAAAAGCAAATTAGTTTTCCAGTTTCTACCGATCCAACCATTTCCATAAAAGATTACGGCACCTATGCCGTAGGCGCAGTGAATCGTTGTGGAGCAGATACCGTAGTATTTAAAGTAGGCGAACTACCACCGCCAAAATTCACCCTACCTGCAGATACCATATTGTGTGACCGAACCATTTGGGAGCCAGACGCTTCCCAACCCCAGCCCCGATCAACATATCAATGGAACGACGGATCTACCCAACCCAAAAACCGTGTAGAGCAAGAAGGTACTTACACAGTAACGATAACCAACCCGTGCGGTACAAGCAGCGGAAGCATAAACGTGGCTTATCTAAACACCCCAAAAGCCTCAACCACCATAAACTTAAAAGGAAAATATTGTCCGGGCACAGCGCTCACTTTAAGCGGAAATTCCATAAATGAAAACGATAAATATGTATGGAGTACAGGCGATAGCAGTAAAAGTATCACGATAAAAGAAGCGGATAGTTACACCTTAACCGTAAGCAACTTTTGTGGCGCAGACACCCAAAACATTACACCAAATTATTACCCCATCAAGGCGGCATTTGCCTTAAGTGAAAAAGAAGGGATTTCACCGTTTGAAGTAGAGGCAATAAATCAATCCGAAGGAGCAGTAGAGTACTTATGGTGGATAGATTCCGATAGGAAAGGAACAACTACTAACCTGAAAGAAAGAGTTATCAGCTATGGTGAACATACGATTAGGTTGATAGCCGAAAATGCGTTTGGTTGTGCAGACACCGCACGAGATACCATAGCGGTATTGAGAAATCCGAACATTCCACCTTTGCTGTGCGATTTTAGAATAGACCCTAATCCAGCGAAGGACTACTTTGTTATTTCAGCATCAAACAACGACAAACAAGTAAAGCAGGTGAAAATCTTTAACGAAATTGGGCAAGCGATGATAACGAGTGATGTTAGCCATTGGAAAGAAAATCCATTTAACTTCGAATACCGATTGAACGATTT
>TARA_B110000879_G_scaffold90297_1_pt1 | contig 19476 bp, 17 predicted proteins | sample TARA_B110000879 | Tara Oceans TARA_B110000879 (sample SAMEA4398094) | marine metagenome | biome: Polar Biome; feature: [SRF] surface water layer (ENVO:00010504); material: water (ENVO:00002006), including particulate matter (ENVO:01000060) such as... | depth 5 m
CTGAATCTGAATCAGAGGTAGCTACCGATCTTCGCAGTGACGAAAAAAATGCAGTACCACTTCAGGGTGTGTCTGAACAGTCGTCCGCTCCCAAAATAGAAGTGATTAGTGTTCCCGATATGGGTGACGCTGAAAATATCGATGTTATTGAAGTGTGTGTCCGTATCGGCGATATGGTCACAGAGGGTGACTCACTGATTGTTTTGGAAACAGACAAAGCGTCAATGGAGGTCCCCTCACCGGTCGCTGGTAGGGTAATCTCACTGGCCGCTAAAGAAGGGACGACTGCATCAGCGGGAATGGAAATACTGCAGTTAGAACTTGTCAACGATCCGGCAGCTGTTACTCAGTTAGCCTCGTCCTCAAAGAAACCTGATGACTCTTTTCAGGATCCCGTGGACAGTGGCTCGGCCACTATAACTCAGGCCACCAATGCAGTAGCAAGTGTTACCTCTTCATTACCCGTCGAGGGTAATTCACCCCGCGATTTGGTTTATGCCGGCCCCGCCGTACGTCGATTGGCGAGAGAAATTGGGCTGGACATTACTCTGGTCAAGGGCACCGGTCCACGCGGGAGAATTATAAAAGATGACGTAAAGTTATACATAAAAGAAGCGCTAACGGCGATGCCCGCGAAGCAGCCGGTGGCTGGTATACCGGCTGTACCCGACATTGATTTCAGCAAGTTTGGTGAAGTTAAACTTGAGTCTTTATCCAAAATTCACCGGGCCACGGCTCAAAACATGCATCGTAGTTGGTTAAATGTTCCACATGTCACGCAGTTTGACGATGCGAATATTTCTGACCTAGAAGAATTTCGTCAATCGTTGAAGGCAGAAGCGGAACAGCGCGGTGTAAAAATTACGCCACTGCCTTTTCTGTTGAAAGCCTGTGCTGCAGCACTGCGCGAAAACCCAAAATTCAATGCATCGTTGCATACGAGTGGCCATCAACTGGTTTACAAACAGTATGTAAATATCGGTATTGCCGTTGATACCCCGCTGGGACTGGTAGTGCCTGTCATTCGAGATGTAGACAAGAAATCAATTTGGGAGTTGGCCGCAGAAACCGTCGAAATGGCGCAAAAAGCCAAGGATAGAAAATTAAAAATAGACGATATGCAGGGCGGTTGTTTTACGGTATCGAGTCTGGGAAATATTGGCGGACAAGGGTTTACACCGATTATAAATGTGCCTGAAGTTGCAATATTGGGGGTTTCCAAACTGTCAGTAAAGCCGTTGTGGAGCGGCACTGAATTTGTTCCGGCGAAAATGCTGCCGTTGTCGCTGTCCTATGACCACCGGGCTATAAACGGCGGAGACGCTGGACGTTTTCTTACTTATCTGACGGCTATATTAGCGGATATACGACGCTTAGCACTATGAGTCTGCCCCCATCTGGTTATCGAAACGCTTGATTTCTAGATTCAGGGGCTAGGAGATATGTCCGGTTACCCTGACCCGTTTAGCGCCGGCAGCAGGTTTCTCCTTCAAAGCGTCCTGATGTTGCTTGATCTGTGTATCTATTAAGTTTTTCAAGGCAATAATGAAACCCGTAAAAATGAATGCGCCCGGCGGCAGAATGGCCAATAGAAATTGTTTATAGTCGTCGAAAACAACGACCTTCCAACTAGCGGCGGATTCGCCAAACAGCAAATCCATATTGTTGAATAATGCCCCGGTACCAACAAGCTCTCGCACTGCGCCAAGCAGGATGAGAATGAGCATAAAACCAGCACCCATTGAAAAACCGTCGTAGCATGCGGGCAGTAATGAGTTTTTACTGGCAAATGCATCAGCTCGGCCAAGAATGACGCAGTTGGTGGTTATTAGTGGTAGGAAAATCCCTAGAATTTGAAAGAGTTCATAAGTGTATGCCTGCATGAGTAGCTCGATGCACGTCACGGCGGCGGCAATAATCATTACAAAAGCGGGCAGTCGTACGGCGTCAGACACAACTCCGCGAACCAGTGATACGCAGCTATTGGAAATCACCAGCACGGCTGTTGTTGCTAGTCCCATACCGATGGCGTTAATAACCGAACCCGTAACGGCAAGTAATGGGCACAGGCCCAGCAACTGAACAACCGCCGGATTGTTTTTCCATAGACCGTTGAGTGATAATTCCTTGTAGCTAGGATTCGCCATAACTTATTACCCCGCTGATGCCCACGGTGTTATCTGATGCGTGGTGCTGTTTCTTTAGTAATGTATGTTGATGTTTTTCAAAGTACTGCAGCGACTTTAAAACCGTGTTAGTAACCGCGCGAGGAGTAATCGTGGCACCGGTAAACTGATCAAATATGCCCTTGTCCTTTTTTACTTTCCACTGACCTATAGAAGGATTGACGAGTGACTTACCGGTAAAGCTATCGATCCATGCGCTCTTTTTTCTGTCAATAGCATCACCAAGCCCGGGTGTTTCACGATGAGACAAAACTCTTACTCCTGCGACAGAGCCATTGGCGTTTATTCCAATTATCATATCGATATCTCCCGAGTATCCGTCACGTGCTGTAGCGGGAAAAATGACCGCGACGGGGATGTTATCCTTTCTCGCTATGTAATAATTTTTTTCGAACCTGAGTCCTAGGAGATCTTGGTCAGCAATCGTGTAGGCATCATCCAGCATGGAATTATTGTGCTGTGATCTGGGTATAATTTCCAGTAGAGCCTGTTCCTCGGCTATACGAATGTTTTGTTGTATTTTTTCTTTCGATCCCAAAAAAGTGCCAGCGATAATCGCCGTACTAACAAGAGCAAATAGGCCGAGCAAGAGGGCATTGCGGGCGATGGCTTCTCCAATCATGGCTACTGACCTCCTTCAGATTTGCTGCGATCTTTTTTAGCATGACCATAGGTGCGCGGCTGTGTGTAGTAATCAAGAAACGGAGCAGCAAAATTCATCAATAGCACAGAGAACGCCATCGCATCGGGGTAGCTACCCCAAAGCCGAATCAAGTAGAGTAATACGCCGATAAGAGCGCCATAGATAATCTTACCTTTATTCGAAACGGCAGAAGTTACCGGGTCAGTAACAATAAAAAAGGCGCCGAACATCGTTGCGCCACTGAGAAGATGAAACAAAGGCGAGCCACCGGATATGGAGCTGCCACTATCATAGAAAAAAGCGGATATGACCGTCAAAGACACAAGCATACTTATTGGCGCATGCCAGGTGAAAACCCGCTGTGTGAGCAGAAAAATGCCGCCGGCTAGGAACCCGATATTGGCCCACTCCCATCCTAGCCCTCCCCACTGACCAAATTGAGGGAATTTGGTCCAAAGATCCTCAACGGTTAGTGTCGAATTTTGTTTGAGTATGTCTAAGGGGGTTGCCATTGTGATGCCGTCAAGACTGAAAATTGGCAGCGCGTCACGGCCGGAGAAGAGCACTGTGATCGATTCTATAAGCGATGGCAGCTGACCGTCATAAGCTTGTCTGGGCGCCGCCCACGTCGTCATTTCAATGGGAAAAGATATCAGTAAGACGACATAACCGACCATTGCAGGGTTAAAAGGATTGTAACCAATACCGCCGTAAAGATGTTTCGCTATCAGCACAGAAAATACAATCCCTACCGTAATTAACCACCAGGGCGAATAGGGCGGTATTGAGATCGCTAATAGCACTGCGGTAACTAGAACACTGAAATCACTAAGGTAAAATTTAATCGGTCGTTTGCGTAATGCAAGTGCCAGCGCTTCAGCGCCGAGAGCGGCAATCGATGCCCAAACTATATTAATTAATACTCCCCAGCCGAAATGCCAATGCAGAGCAAGTACGCCAGGTATCGTCGCGATTAAGACAAGTTGCATCACCTTACCCGTATCGAGCGGTCCTGAGGTGTGAGGCGATGTAATATTAAGCAGTGCCATGTTGTTTTATTCAGCTGATGAAATTAGGGTTAATTGTGATTGTTTTTTTGAAACTGTTGATAAGCGGCATGGGCATCTGCCAGCTTCAGGTCCAGTTTGGCAACAGCGTTAGTCAATAGGTCAATATTTTCGCCTTCTTGTCGCTGCTCTTCTGCCAGTTTCTGCTGAGCTTTTTGCAGTCGTTTAGTGATTGCACTAACGGCATTTTGCAAGCGCTCCTCATCGGTCATGCTGGAGGCGGCATCTCTTTTTGCGAGAGCTTTGGCAATAGCATCTTGTGCGGCGTCAGCGGTTAATACTTTCTTTTCTGCCGGCATACTTGAGCTATCCGATAACGCCGGGTTAACGGCATTAAACGCGATGAGCTCCTGTTTCGCTTTTAGGTATTTGCTGTTGGTCTTTTCAACAGCGGTTCGAAACGCTTCGACATTATCTGAGCCTTGTTGTTCGGCCTGCTTCAACTTCTCTTTGGCCGTGACTAGGCGCTTTTCTACATTTGCTAGGATTTCTTTTAGCCTTGCTCTGTCGAGAGATTCAGTTGCATTCTCAGTAGCGGGTTTTTCTGATTTAACGCTAGCCTTTTTTGCTTTAGCACGGTCTATTGCTGCTTGTATCGGGTCGGGATTATTGTTGTCGCGAGCTCGCTCTTCTGCCGCTAATTTACGGGCTTTGCGTTTGGCTTCTTTCTCTGCCTCCTGCCGGTCTAATCTTTCCTGCCGGGCTTCAAACCGCATTTTGGATTGCTCTGCTTTAATTGCGTCTTGCTTTTGTTCGCGAATATCCGCTTTTGATGCGCGGTAATATTGCACCAACGGTATATTGCTGGGACAAGCATAGGAGCAGGCTCCACATTCAATGCAGTCCATGAGGTTATGAGCTTCCAGTTTTTCGTATTCCTTCCCTCGGGAAAACCAATAAAGTTGTTGTGGTAGTAGTGAGGCCGGACAAACCTCGGCACACATCCCGCAGCGTATGCATGCTTGCGCGGGCGTTGGCGGTGGCAACTCATCTACGGTCGGCGCTAAAATACAATTGCTGGTTTTTACAATAGGCACATTCGGATTTTCAAGGGTGAAGCCCATCATTGGCCCCCCCATTATTAAGCGCGAACATTTTTTTTGATGAAAGCCGCTGTGGTCGAGTAAGTAGCTCACCGGCGTGCCTAGCAACACCTCGTAATTAGTATTATGGTCACAGGCGTTTCCAGTGACGGTTGTAATGCGGGATATGAGTGGTTCACCATGAGCAATTGCGCGATAGATAGCTACGGTGGTTCCGATGTTTTGGCAGACAATACCAACGTCCCCTGGCAGGCCCCCAACGGGAACTTCCTTGCCGGTTAAAATTTGAATCAGCTGTTTTTCTCCACCAGACGGGTATTTTGTTGGGAAGCTTACAACGTTGATAGTACTTCCTTCTGCAGCCCGGTTTAGAGCGGCGATTGCTTCAGGCTTGTTGTCTTCAATGCCAATTAAGGTTTCTTTCACCGGATTAATTAAGTGTCGGAGTATCTCTATACCTGCGATGATTTCATCCGCACGTTCCCGCATTAGACAGTCGTCAGCGGTAATATAAGGCTCGCATTCGGTCCCGTTGATAATCAGCGTTTCCACGGTCTGCTCGTCGCGTACACTTAACTTTACCGCACTGGGGAAACCAGCACCTCCCATGCCTGCAATGCCGGCATTGCGAATATGGCTGACGAGTTCGGTTCTCTCCAGGCTGAGATAATTGTTAATGCCCTGATGCTCGATCCATTGATCTTTGCCGTCAGATTTTAGAGTGATACAAGGTGCTGACATGGTTGATGGGTGTGGCACTGGGTTGTCTTGTATAGCAATAACTTCCCCTGATGTAGAAGCATGTACCGCTACTGATACTAATCCCTTGGCCTCGGCAATCATTTCACCTTTCAGGACTTTTTGGCCCACGCCGACGATAGCAACGGCGGGTGCACCAATATGTTGTGATAGAGGAAACACTAACTGGTCAGGTATGCCTGCGAATTCGATCGGCAGCTGATTTGACTGGTCTTTGTTTTCCAATGGGTGGATACCACCATGTATATCCCAGACTTTTCTCATGCTGCTACCTCCTTGTTAGTCGTGCGGTCAGTGGCAAGGATTTCAACCGGCTTTGGCAAATTCCAACGCCAGGATTGCAAGGTCGTTTCAATGGGTAACATATCAATACAATCGACAGGACAGGGCTCAACGCAGAGATCACAGCCGGTACATTCACTAACAATGACTGTATGCATCTGCTTGGCTGCCCCGAGTATTGCATCTACCGGACAGGCTTGAATACACTTGGTACAGCCGATACATTCATCTTCGCGAATATAGGCGACGGTTTTAACGTTTTCTTCGCCATGTTCGGCATCGAGAGGCACGGCTTCAACATCTAAAAGGTCTGCCAGTGCCTGAATAGTAGATTCGCCACCAGGGGGGCATTTATTGATGGCTTCGCCATTGGCAATGGCTTCGGCATAAGGTCTGCAGCCAGGATAGCTGCATTGGCCACACTGTGTTTGCGGCAACAAAGACTCGACCTGGTCTGCTATTGGATTTCCTTCAGTTTTGAACTTGACGGCGGCAAAACCCAATAGACCGCCGAAAGGTATCCCTAACACCAACAGGGCTAGCAGGGCGGCAAAAAACGGATATTGGGCGATAAGTTCAGTCACTGTTTGCTATACCAGTCCCGCGAAGCCCATAAAGGCGAGTGACATAAGTCCAGCTGTTATCATGCCTATCGCGGCGCCTTTGAAGGGTGCGGGCACATCAGCAACGGTGAGACGCTCCCGCATGGCCGCAAACAAAATCAGTACCAATGAGAAGCCAACAGCAGCACCGAAACCATAGAGAGCAGACTCGAGAAAACTATGCTGTTTGTTAATATTGAGTAGGGCCACCCCTAGTACGGCACAATTGGTCGTGATGAGCGGCAGGAACACCCCCAGAACTTTATACAGCATGGGGCTGGTTTTACGAACGACCATTTCGGTGAACTGAACGACAACTGCGATTACCAAAATAAATGAGATAGTCTTTAGATATTCAAGTCCTAACGGTAGTAGCAACCAGTTGTACGTCAGCCAGCTGACAATGGACGCGAGTGTGAGCACAAAGGTGGTTGCACTGGACATGCCAATTGCGGTTTCCAGTTTATTGGATACGCCCATGAAAGGGCAGAGCCCAAGAAATTGCACTAGCACAAAATTGTTGACCAGGATGGCGCCGATCAATAGCAGGAAGTAATCTGCGATCATAATAACAGTCCGTCCGTCATTTTACTTTCATCCCCGGCTTAGCACCCTCATGAGGTTCCAGTAACCAAAGGTCGTTGCCGCCGGGACCGGCAGCCAGCACCATGCCTTCTGACATGCCGAATTTCATTTTTCTTGGCTCAAGATTAGCAACCATCACGGTCAGCTTACCCACGAGGTCTTCGGGTGCATACGCGTGTTTAATGCCAGAAAATACTTTTTTGATACCGTCATCACCCAAGCTAAGAGTGAGCTGAAGTAATTTGTCCGCTCCCTGCACATGTTCTGCAGCTATAATTTCGACAATCCGTAAGTCGATTTTTTCAAAGTCTTCAAAGCCAATGGTGCTCGATGATTGCTTTGGCCTGGTTGGTTTTTTCGCGGGCTTTGGCGCCTCGGTCTGGCCCTGTTGACTAGCTGTCACCATCGCCGCGACATTGTCTTTGTCGATACGTGTCATTAGGGCTTGAAAGGGGTTGATTTGGTGGTTCAGCAGTGGCGTTAGTTCTTTGTTCCAGTTGAGATCTGCATTGAGGAAGGAGGAAGCCTTCTCAGCAGTAATGGGCAGCACCGGTTGCAGGTATATCATGATAAGACGGAACAAGTTAATACAGAGTGATGCGACATCAACTACGAGCTGTTCTTTACCCGCTTCTTTGGCAAGTTTCCAAGGCTCTTGACCGTCGAAATATTCATTGGTGGTATCAGCAAGCGCCATTATCTCCCGAATGGCTTTGCTATATTCACGCTGTTCATAAAGCTCAGAAATTTCTTCCCCTTTAGTGACCGCCTGCTGCCATAGTTCGGCATTGGCAAGTGTCGGTGACATCACGCCATCACGACCTTTGGTAATAAATTTTGCCGACCGCGAAGCAATGTTTACGACTTTTCCGACGAGGTCAGAATTAACGCGTTGTACGAAGTCTTCCAGGTTTAAATCGATGTCATCGATGGACGCCGACAGTTTGGCTGCATAATAGTAGCGTAAATATTCTGGGTCTAGGTGTTCTAGGTAGGTCGACGCCATAATAAATGTGCCGCGCGATTTCGACATTTTCTTACCATTGACGGTAATAAAACCGTGAGCAAAGATCGCATTCGGCTTTCGATACCCAGCTGAATGAAGCATTGCCGGCCAGAATAAGCCGTGAAAATTGATAATGTCTTTGCCAATAAAGTGGTAGAGCTCGGCCTTGGAGTCGGCGCCCCAGTAGTCATCGAAATTGAGGCCGCTGCGGTCGCAGTAGTTTTGAAAGCTGGCCATGTACCCAATCGGGGCATCAAGCCAAACATAGAAATATTTGCCAGGGGCGTCAGGAATTTCAAAGCCGAAATACGGCGAGTCACGCGAAATATCCCAATCTTGCAGTCCAGCTTCCAGCCACTCGCCCAGTTTGTTGCTGATCTCTTTTTGCAGGCTGTCGCCGGTTGTCCAGTCGCGTAAAAATTGCTCAAAGTCCGGCAAGGTGAAAAAGTAGTGTGTTGAGACTTTTTCGATAGGGGTGGCGCCAGAAACTGCTGATTTGGGATCGATTAGGTCAGCAGGGCTATAGGTAGCACCGCAGGCTTCACAGTTATCACCATATTGATCCGCTGTCTTACATTTTGGGCAAGTTCCTTTAATATACCGATCGGCTAGAAACAGTTCTTTTTCAGGATCATAAAGCTGCATGATCTCGCGGCTGGCGATATGACCGTTAGCTTTGAGCTTCAAATAAATTTCTTCTGAATAACGTTTGTTTTCTGCTGAGTGGGTTGAGTGATAATTGTCAAACCTGATTAAAAACTGGTCAAAATCTTTTTCGTGCGCGGCTTGTATATTGGCAATTTGCTGTTCTGGGCTTATGCCATTCTTCTCCGCTGTCAACATGATGGCCGTTCCATGAGCGTCGTCGGCACAAACGTAAATACAGTCATTGCCCTTTTGACGCTGATACCTAACCCAGATGTCGGTTTGAATAGTTTCTAATAAATGCCCCAGATGCAGGGGCCCATTGGCATAGGGTAGAGCGCTAGTCACCAGTATTTTTCGTGCTGGGTTGTCGGGGCTGTTTACGGGCATAGCTATTTGTACTACCAAGATTAGTGTTCGGGGCCGTTGATCAAGAATAAACGGCCGATACTATAGCTGTTTTGTGTGAATTTTTCATTATCAAACTGACGCTAAGAGTCTGTTTAAGCTGTTATTTTTGAGCTTATGCTAGTATCCGATTAAAATACTTGGTTTTGATCTGCGGGGATAGCTGTAGAATGGCCGACGATTAGTCCCTGCGATGGTCAGCGAAGCGGGAATATGTATCCTTTCATTTGCCGATAATGGTTTGAATTCATAGGAAAAGCGATGTCCGAAGTCACAGAACTCGAAATAGAAAAAGCCCTGGAAAACTACTCAATTCCTCTTGTGAGTATAAATATACCGATTGTCGACGTAGTTCAGTCGATCTTACTCGAAAATGGGTCCGTTAACGTTACGATCGTACTGGGTTTTCCGGCCGCATCAATCATCCAGAAACTGCATGATGATATGGTGGAATTACTCAGCAGCGTTCCCGGAATTAACTCGGTGATTGTTGATATCAGTTGTGAGGTGTTATCGGCTAAAAGTCAGCGCGACATTCGTAGTATGGACAACGTTAAGAACATCATTGCTGTTGCGTCGGGTAAGGGCGGGGTTGGGAAATCTACCACAGCGGTCAATCTGGCGTTGGCATTGGCGGCTGAAGGAGCGCAAGTCGGATTATTAGACGCCGATATTTATGGTCCCAGTCAGCAAATGATGCTGGGTGTCGACGCTAGTCAACGGCCGCAGCAAGAGGGTCAACAATACCTATTGCCAATCGATGCCCATGGCTTAAAAACTATGTCTATGGGTTATCTCGTTACCGATAAAACACCGATGGTATGGCGTGGTCCGATGGCTGGGGGTGCTTTGACCCAGTTGCTTACACAGACATGGTGGGGTGACTTGGATTATTTGATTATCGACATGCCCCCTGGGACCGGCGATATCCAGCTAACATTAACGCAAAAGGTGGAGCTAGCTGGCGCGGTTATTGTTACCACCCCACAGGACATCGCATTACTGGATGCGCAAAAAGGTATTGAGATGTTTAATAAAGTTGAGGTTCCGGTGCTCGGTGTTGTGGAAAATATGGCGATTCACATTTGTAGTGAGTGTGGTCATCAAGAGCACATTTTTGGCGCCGGCGGCGGCGATCGCATAGCCGAAGAATACCATGTGCCGTTATTAGGCTCGCTGCCGTTATCGCTCGCCATTCGGCAAGATGTCGATGCGGGCTTACCAACGGTGGTGAAAGTTCCTAATGGTGTCGAAGCGGCTTTGTATGGAGGTATTGCTCGTAGTATGGGGGCGCAGCTATCGCAGCAGACTGACGCGACAGTGATGCCAAATATTACTATGCAGGATGACTGACGTCAGATGCAAGACAGGTCTCTGAGCGACCATTGATTCTGAGTGGTACTTCGAGCCCTGTTGGTAGTGATTAGTGTCTGGTGTCGGACTCACTAAGCCGTTATCATTCGGCACTTAATTACAGACGTTTTGACCACTTTCTTACAGGAATATTATGAGTATAAAATCTGACCACTGGATTCGTCGCATGGCTGAAAGTGAGGGGATGATAGAGCCCTTTCAAGCCGGTCAGGTTCGGTACAACGACGCTGGCGAACGACTGATCTCTTATGGTACGTCCAGCTATGGTTACGATGTTCGATGTGCTGATGAATTTAAAATTTTTACCAATGTTCACTCGGCAACAGTTGATCCCAAGAATTTTGATGAAAATAGTTTTGTCGATATTAAGGCAGGTGAGTGTATTATTCCGCCTAATTCTTTTGCCTTGGCGCGCACCGTTGAATACTTTCGTATCCCCCGCAGTGTGTTAACTATCTGCTTGGGTAAGTCGACCTATGCGCGATGTGGAATTATTGTTAATGTCACGCCATTGGAGCCGGAGTGGGAAGGGCATGTCACGCTTGAGTTCTCCAATACAACAACACTGCCGGCCAAAATTTATGCAAACGAAGGTGTAGCGCAAATGCTATTTTTTGAGTCCGATGAGATTTGTGACGTTAGCTACAAGGACCGCGGCGGTAAATATCAGGGGCAAACTGGGGTGACGCTTCCGAAAACATAAGGCTGGCATTAACGGATGGACGGGTTAAAAGTTTTTCGTATGGTTCTTCTCAAAAGTACCTATGCGGTGATATTAGTTTCGATGATAGCGACTGTGACAGCCGACGAGAAGCTAATCAGCATTGATGGGCGTGAGATCCTGCTAAGCGAAGATGGGCGCTGGGTTTACATCTCCGATGATCGGTTGGTGACGGCTGCTGATGGTCGACAAGTTCGACTGAAGGCGAATGGCAGTTGGGAATATACCGGAGATGTGCGATCTTACCAACCAGAGGAAGCTGCTGATCGAAAATTTGTCGGCGATCGACTGCTGAGTATTTCTCTGGTTGATATTGTTATTGAGTCGGTGCGAGGCAAGAAGTCTGAGTCGCATAAAAATTCGCGAAAGAAAACGCGGTCCGTGTTTCATCTGAATTTTTCTCTGGATCGAGAAGCTGAAAGCTCGGTTACTCTGCCGGTGGCATTGGGCGATTTTTCAGTTTCGGACACTGACGGGCGGGAGTATACGGTGGCAAAAGTTACCGCGGAATCCACAAGTGTGTCGGCAGGTGAAGAGGCATTTGTATCTGTAATTGTAGATGGGTCGCCGCATTGGTGGACCACAAAATCGATGATATTGACCATCAAAAAAAAGGTACTGGGATCTGGGCGGCGGATAGTATTAACGCGAGCTATGTCGACGGCGAAAAAAAGCAACGTCGGCAGTTTTTAGAGTTTGACGGTTAGAGCATCATTTATTTTTAGTTAGTCAATTGGTTTTTCAATGGATATTACGGTTGCTCATGCGTTCCTCTTGTTGGCGACAGGCCTAGTGGCGGGAGTAATAAACACGCTGGCTGGCGGAGGCTCCAATTTGACGCTGCCGGCATTGATGATTATGGGAATGCCTGCAGACATTGCTAACGCCACTAATAGAGTGGGGGTGGTGTTGCAAACCGTTGTCGCGACGCTGGGCTTCCACAAATACGACAAGCTGCCTGTTGACGACATTGGGCCGGTATTACTGCCGACCCTAGTAGGAGGTTTAGTGGGTGCAGTCGCCGCCTCTTTTGCGCCGGCTGGTCTGCTCAAGCCTCTGCTGCTAGGCGCAATGGTGACTATGACCGTTGTTATGCTGGTTAGACCATCACTGGTTTCACCACCTGCGGGGACGGTACCTTTTAAAGTTAAGGATCGGCCTGCTGCCTGGTGGTGGTTACTAGTGGCGGGTTTCTACGGCGGATTTGTTCAAGCTGGAGTCGGCTTTATTTTAATTGCAGCGCTGGCCGGAACGCTCCGCTATGATCTTGTAAGGACCAATGCCCTTAAGGTTGTTTGCACGCTTGCATTTACCCTAGTTGCTTTAGCCATTTTTGTTGTTCGCGATCAGGTGCTGTGGGTGCCAGGGTTAGTGTTGGCTTGTGGTATGATGTTGGGCGCGCAAATCGCTATAAAGTTTGCTATAAGGGCCAAGCCGGCGACGTTGAAATGGTTTCTATTTGTCATGACAATTTGTGGTAGTGCGGCAGCACTGCTCTTCTAGTATTATCACCATTCGTCCATGACCTAATCTATTTATAAGGAATATTCATGCCCTATACAGACCAAATTATTGAAGAAGTTAACATCCTTGCCCGTTACAACCTCGACACAAGCCAGGAGGGAATTAAGGTTCACAGTAGCGCTGAGTCAAATGTTATAGAGGCGACTGAGCGGCTGTTTAACAAGGGCTTGGTCTCTCAGCAAGACGGCGGTTACTTAACTAGCCTAGGTCGAGATGCTGCCGAGCACGCTCAAAATCTTTTATTCATTCTAAAGTCAAATTAATGGGTGGCATAAAATACTTTCCTGGAGATGTCGAATAGACGATGTTATTTGAGCCTTCTCACGTCGATACTTTAAAAAAAGGCGCGTTTTTTGTGGCACGTGCAGGAGTTTACTAAGCATTCATATGTCTTCTTCATCGATAAAAGCTCCATCTTTAACAGATGCGTTGGTCCCTCTTGTTAGTTTGATTTTCTTACTGGCACTGTCTGTTTATCTTTTTGGTGAAGACGCTTCCTATGGCGCCAATCAAATCGCGCTGATGCTCTGCGGCCTATTGGCGGCTGTGATCGGTATGAAAAATGGTCGCAGTTGGGATGATATGCAGGAGGGCATTCGAGACAGTATTGCGATGTCGATGACAGCGATTTTGATTCTGTTGTCTGTAGGTATGTTAATAGGGTGCTGGATTATCGCTGGAACTGTCCCGGCAATGATTAGCTTCGGCTTGGCTTTACTCTCCCCGCAGGTATTTTATCCTGCAAGTTGCTTAATCTGTGCTGTTGTCGCGTTGAGTGTTGGCAGTTCTTGGACGGTGGCCGGCACAATTGGTATTGGCCTAATCGGCGTCGCGCAAAGTATGGGGCTATCACTTGAAATTACTGCTGGGGCGATTATTTCTGGCGCTTATTTGGGTGACAAATTGTCGCCGCTTTCCGACACCACTAATCTCGCTGCATCGGTTGCCGGGGCTGAATTGTTTGCCCATATTAAAAACCTTATGTGGACGACAGTCCCCAGTTTTTTATTGAGCCTGATATTATTTAGCCTCTTGTCTATCGGTGTAGAAGCGACTGCGAGCGAGTCGGAGATCACTCAGTTGGATGATATCCTTCGACAGCAGTTCCACATCGCTTGGTATAATTTGCTACCGGTCATTGTAGTGTTCGTTTTAGCACAAAAAAGATGGCCGGCACTGCCCACGCTTATTGTTGGGGCGCTCTCAGGCTTGGTGATGGCACTGTTTTTTCAGTCTGATGCGATTCTTCGATTGGCGGGTAATGATGCGAGTATCGGCGGGGGGTTGACCTTGGTTAAAGGTCTCTGGATAGCGGGGTTTGACGGTTACCAATCACAATCAGGCAATGAAGTTATAGACAGTTTGCTGAGTAAGGGCGGGATGAGCAGTATGTTAAATACTGTGTGGCTAATTATTGCAGCGATGATGTTCGGTGGAGCCATGGAGCGCGCGGGGTTTCTCAACTGTCTGTTAGTGAAATTATTAGCATCCGTACACAGTGTAGGTGGCTTAATCCGCTCGCTTATTTTTACAGGCATAGGTGCTAATATTATCACCGCCGATCAGTTTATTGCTATTGTAGTGCCGGGTCGAATGTATCAGGAGGAGTTTCGTAAACGAAACTTGCATCCACTGAATGTGTCAAGGAATCTGGAGGACTCGGCGACGGTAACGTCTGTATTGATTCCGTGGAATACCTGTGGCGCTTTTATGGCAGCAACGCTTGGTGTGGCGACACACGCGTATTTTTTGTTTGCGTTCTTTAATTTGATCAATCCGTTGATCGCAATTGTATATAGTCATATTAATTTCAGGATTTTGCCATTGGGGCAAGAGTCAGACAGTAAAACGAAACTACCAAACAACATTTAGCAGAGGTGCACCTGTGGCATTTGAGAAGACGTATCCAGAAATCCGCGACGCGGTCAGTAAATTATGCAGCCAATTTAGCGGTGACTATTGGCGAAAGCTAGATGACGGTAGCGAGTATCCAACGGAATTTGTTCAGACTTTGAATGATGCGGGATATTTGTCCATCCTGATTCCTGAGGAATATGGCGGCAGCGGTCTGCCATTATCTGCGGCCTGTGCTGTATTGGAAGAGATTCAGCGCAGCGGTGGTAACGGTGGTGCTTGTCATGCGCAGATGTATACCATGGGGACTTTGCTTAGGCATGGAACTGTAGCGCAGAAAGAAAAGTATCTTCCGAAAATCGCTGATGGGTCGCTTCGATTGCAGGCTTTTGGTGTCACCGAGCCTACCAGTGGTACTGATACATCGCGTATTCGTACTACCGCGGTCAGGGATGGTGATGATTACGTGGTCAATGGTCAGAAGGTCTTTATTTCGCGCACCGAACATTCAGACTTGATGGTGCTCTTAGTCAGGACTACGCCTCGGGATAAATGCAGTAAACATACAGACGGTATGTCGGTGCTGTTGGTTGATATGCGGGATGCGGTCGGAAATGGATTAACAATTAAACCGATTAATACCATGATGAACCATGCGAGCACCGAATTGTTTTTTGATGATTTACGGGTGCCGGCAGAGAACGTTATTGGCGGCGAGGGTAATGGATTTAAATGTATTCTCGACGGGATGAATGCAGAACGCATATTGATCGCGGCGGAGTGTATCGGTGACGCACGCTGGTTTACCGAAAAGTCATCGTACTATGCGTGTGAGCGAGAAGTGTTTGGTCGACCCATCGGCCAGAACCAGGGTGTTCAGTTTCCGATTGCCCGGGCACATATTCAAACTGAGGCAGCAGCGCTAATGGTGCAGCAGGCGGCCGACCTTTATGATCAGGGAAAACGTCCCGGTGCCGAGGCTAATATGGCAAAAATGTTAGCGTCGGAAGCTTCCTGGGCTGCTGCTGACGTCTGTATTCAAACGCATGGGGGCTACGGGTTTACGCAAGAATACGATGTGGAGCGCAAATTCCGCGAAACGCGGTTATACCAAGTTGCGCCAATATCGACCAACCTTATTCTGTCATTTGTGGCCACGCAAGAATTGAATATGCCGAAATCTTTTTGATGGCATTACCACTTGAAGGATTATTAGTTGTGGCGATGGAGCAAGCAGTAGCAGCGCCGTTTTGTTCTTCGCGACTGGCTGACGCAGGTGCTCGGGTGATTAAAGTGGAGCGCCCAGAAGGAGACTTTGCTCGCAGTTATGATCATGTCGTCGATGGTGAAAGCGCCTATTTTGTTTGGTTGAACAGAGGTAAAGAGTCTATATGTCTTAATATTAAAGACTCTAGGGATTGTGAATTATTGGCCAAGATTCTTAAAACCGCCGATGTTTTTATTCAAAACCTGGCGCCCGGTGCTGCTCGTCGCGCAGGGTTTGATTCAGCGCAATTGCGACTGAGCAATCCGGCACTGATTACCGTTGATATATCTGGCTATGGTGAAGCTGGTCCTTACCGAGATATGAAAGCTTATGATTTACTGGTTCAGTGTGAAACCGGTTTGGCGTCAATTACCGGCGCCCCAGAGCAGCCTGGACGCGTGGGCGTTTCGCTGTGCGATATTGCCTGCGGCATGTATGCTCATGCAGCCGTCTTGCAGGCGTTGTTAGAGCGTCAGCAAACTGGGCGGGGGCAGGGGTTGTCTGTTTCCCTATTCGATGCCCTTGCCGATTGGATGACCGTACCGTTGTTGCATCAGGACTACACTGGCGAGGCCCCCAAAAGAGTGGGGTTGAATCATCCGACAATAGCGCCCTATGGAGCTTATGCCTGTGGAAATGGCGATCAAGTCGTCATCTCTATCCAAAACGATAGAGAATGGCAGAGTTTTTGCGAAGGCGTATTAAAGCGACCGGAGCTGTTCGACAGTGCTCCTTATGCGAGCAATCCCGAGCGCTGTAAAAACCGGAAGTTGTTGGATACTGACATTAATCACGTATTTAGCCGGCTTGACCGTGATGAACTGATCAGCCGTTTTCAGACTTCGAATATCGCGTTTGGATCTGTAAACACAGTAGCGGATTTATCAAGCCATGCACAATTGCGCAGAGCTAGTATTACAACCCCGTCGGGCGAGGTAAATATCGTAGCGCCGCCGGTTATCTTTGCTGGAGAAAACCCCGGTTTAGGATCTGTTCCCGCGCTAGGTGCTCATACTGCTTCGGTTAGGAACGAATTTCACAATGAATAGGATGTTAACGTGAGTGACGTCAATATTGCTGAATTGCGAGCTTGGATAGGTAAGCAAGAAACCCTTACTGATCGATTAACGCCATTCCAGGTTAATGGCCTGTCTGCTGTTCTGGGTTATCCCGAAAGTAGGGTAAAACCGGGCGCTGAATTGCCACAACCATGGCATTGGATGTATTTTTTACCGACGGTGAGTGCGACTGAGATAGACCTGGATGGGCATCCTAAACGAGGGGGTTTTCTGCCCCCGGTGCCGTTGCCTCGGAGAATGTGGGCGGGCAGCAAGTTGGATTTCCTGTCGCCTTTAATCGTTGGTGAGATTGTCGAGCGAGTATCGACCATCGAGGATGTTGTACTGAAATCTGGGAGCACCGGCCAGCTGGTTTTTGTGACCGTCGCGCATGAGATCTTTTGTGGCGAAAAGTTGGCGATCAAGGAGCGGCAAAATCTAGTCTATCGAGAAGAGAGCTCCACTAATACGGCGCCGCCGGCAAAGCCTGCACCGGCTGACCCGGACTGGAAAAGCAACGTCACACCGGACCCAGTGATGCTATTTCGCTATTCGGCATTAACGTTTAATGGCCATCGGATTCATTACGATCGGGATTATGCGACCCAGCAGGAGGGTTATGCCGGGCTGGTGGTGCACGGGCCTCTGACGGCAACATTGTTACTGGATTTGTTATTTAAGCAAATACCCGATGCTAAACTGTCATCGTTTAGTTTTCGGGGCGTAAGTCCGCTTGTCGATACCGATGTAATTAGCTTGCAGGGGTGTCGTCAGGGGTCGCAGATTAAATTATGGGCCCTTAGTGGGTCCGGTGCGCTGGCGATGAGCGCAGAGGCAACATTGGTTTAGGTGTGTTAGCCATTTAATAGGACGATTATCATGAGTGTAAATTTGCCGTTGTGGCGGTCAATGTTGTTTGTACCTGCCAATGTTGATCGCTTTGTCAATAAAGCGCATGAGCGCGATGCTGACGCCATTATTCTAGACTTAGAAGATAGTGTTCCTTTGGCCGAAAAGGCCGCAGCGCGACTGCGTATCGGGTCGGCCGCTCAATTAGTGGCGCGTGCCGGAGCCGATGTCATTGTGCGAATCAACAGCTCCTTGCGTTTAGCTGCTGCAGATTTAGAGACCGCCGTTGATGCAAGGGTTGCGGCGATTTGTATCCCTAAAGTCAGTAGCGCCGAGCAGTTGCAGTGGATTAGCGAGGCAATTGATCAACTGGAGATAGAAAAGCAATTGCCGCTGGGTCACACCCGTCTAATTGCACTGGTCGAATCGGTGGCCGCTTTGCCGAAGCTGATTGAAATTGCCAGTAGTACCTCTCGATTAGCGGGTTTGATTGTCGGATCGGAAGATTTTTCAGCCTCTGCGGGTATGGAACCAACCGCGGATGGTTTGTTATACCCGAATCAGCAAGTTGTATTTGCTGCCCGCGGTGCGGGCATTGCGCCGCTGGGGTTTATTGGGTCTATCGCGGAGTACAGTGACAAAGAGGCCTTTCGTCAAACTATTCGGCGATCACGACAATTGGGTTTAGTGGGGGGGTTTTGTATCCATCCTGATCAAGTAAAAATTATGAATGAAGAGTTCTCACCCTCTCAGGCGGACGTTGAGAATGCGATGGGAATAGTCGCGGTATTTGAACAGGCTATAGAACAGGGTTTTGGGGCGGCTGAGTATAAGGGTAAGATGATAGATGCGCCGGTGGTTGCCAGGGCTCGCGAGTTACTCGCGCTGAATGAAAAAATCCAGTCACGTGGCTGATGTCAGCGTCGATAAGTCTGACTGATAAAAATGTTTGGGCTAGTAGGTTACAAGGATCGCATGTCTCGACCTGTCTAGTAGCGGTCTCTGCAATTTACGGGCTCTTGCAGTTGCTGTAAACTGCCGCGCTGTCTCACCTCTCACAAGTAGGTCAAAATAACGTCATGATTGAAGTCGGCGCGATTAAACAAACGATTAAAGATTTGTCTGAAAGGACGGAAGATCTTCGGGGGTATCTTTGACTACGATATTCGCAAAGAACAGCTGACAGAAGTCGAGTTAGAGTTAGGAGAACCGGCTGTATGGGATGATCCCGGTCGCGCGCAAGAACTTGGTAAGCAGCGCGCTGCATTAGACATTGTGGTGTCTACCATCGATAAACTGACGGTGGGAGTTTCGGATGTGGCTGAGCTACTGGAAATGGCGGTCGAGGAGGACGATGCCGACACCGTAATGGAGATCGAAAACGAATTACAGTTATTAAACCAGCACCTTGCAACTCTGGAGTTTCGCCGAATGTTTTCCGGTGAAATGGATGCTAATAATGCGTTTCTTGAAATTCAGTCGGGGTCGGGTGGAACAGAGGCCCAGGACTGGGCTGAAATGATTTGCCGAATGTATTTGCGCTGGGGAGAATCCAAAGGTTTTTCAACAGAGCTGATGGAAGCTTCAGATGGTGATGTCGCGG
>TARA_B110000879_G_scaffold74359_1_pt1 | contig 19474 bp, 20 predicted proteins | sample TARA_B110000879 | Tara Oceans TARA_B110000879 (sample SAMEA4398094) | marine metagenome | biome: Polar Biome; feature: [SRF] surface water layer (ENVO:00010504); material: water (ENVO:00002006), including particulate matter (ENVO:01000060) such as... | depth 5 m
AGAAAGAAAATAAGTGATGGTAAGGTTTTAGAATCTTTAGTTACTGAAGCTAAATTTGATGGTATTGCGGACTTAGTTAAATCTTTGCATTTTGAAACAGACCCTAAAACTGCAGAAGAAAAGAAAATCGAACTTGGTAGAAAACAAGGTGAATTATCTAAAAGAAAACAAATCGAAAGTGGAGAATATTCATTAAGAAGATTTAGAAAAGAGATTAAATTTGGAGATGGTACTTATTTAGGAGTATTTTTACCAGGTAGTTATGATGCTGCAATTTCTACATTAGGAGATGGTCCACATAAGAAAGCAGTTGCAAAGATTAAATGGTCGCAAAAGAAATACAATCAATGGTTAGAAGATATGGCATCAAATGGAGGAGCAGAAAATGCTTTCGATATGGCACAAAATGCTAAGAACGAACCAGGACTTATTGATTGGGTAAAGAAGAGCTTTAGAGGAGAAGATCCACTACAAAGAGTTCAATGGGATATCGAAGGTTATGCAGAATCAAATAAAACAACTATGAAATACGTACAATTATTTGAACAATTCATAAAATAATCAAAACTAAAACTAATAATTAAACCTGAATTAACGTTCGGGTTTTTTTATGAAACAAAACCAGTATTTCTACTATAATACCTAAATCATTTAATATAATAAACAACATGAAAATTAGCGTTAACAAAGTAGATCAAACGAATTTTATTAATTTCGTTAATCGTTTAAAAGTAATTGATACATTCATTTACTTCAAAATCAAAGATGGTATTGTTCAAGCTTCGGCTTACTTACCACAAAGAGATGCTGTAAAGCACCATAGACTTCCATTAGGAGAGGTATTCCAAATTGAAGATGGTAACATAACAACAGACAAAGAACTAAAGATTGCATTTTTTGATGCTTCTCGTTTAACTGATGCATTTAAGCAGTTTGATAGTGATTCTATCCAGGCTGAAATTGAATTCTTAGAAAATGATGAGGACTGTGTTGCAACAGAATTCAAGATCTTTAATGACGAATTAGAAATTACATTATCATGTTCTGAGCCTTCATTAGGTTATAAAGATCTTACAGATTCTCAAATTGAAGGTATCTTTAATGTTGATGCGGCAAACTATGTATTCGATATGGATTACTCTACAACTTCAAAAGTTCGTAATCTTTTCGGATTAGACAAAGAAGAAACATTCTCAATCGCAGCAAACGGCGATGGTGTTAGAATGAAAGGAAAAACATACAATATGTTAGTAACTCCTGATTATGTCGGAACAAACCCACGCAAAGTAACGTTATTTAAAAAATATTTAAACCTACTTGATAGAGAAGATTATTCTGCAAATGTAATGGACAATAGAGTTGTTTTAAGATCTAAGGATTCTGAAACATTATTAACTATTGCTACATGCCAAACTGCTGAATAAGATATGAACATCGAAGAACTAATAAATAAACCAGAAGATGCTCTAACACAAGATGAGATAAAAATCTTGGTAGAGCATTATTCTACTTTATCAGCAAAATATACTGCGTACGAACAAGCGGTAAAAGTAATGTTGAACTCGATTTATGGTGCTTTCGGTAATAAGTGGTTTCACTTTTTCAATATTGACATAGCAGAATCTATTACACTACAGGGACAAAACGCTATCTTATATTCTGAAAGAATTCTTAATAAGTACTTTCAAGAATTCTGGTTAAAAGATACTGCAGTTCATAGTCATCTTAACATATCAGTAAAGATGAAGTTGGTAAGACCTTCCGTAGTTTATATTGATACAGATTCATGTTATGTTCAATTTGAAGAGATGTATGAATCTATTGATTGGTTAGGAGAAAAACTACCAATTGATAAATTTATAATGGAATTGTATAACTTTAGACTTAAGGATTATATAACTAAATGCATGGCTAAATACGCAGAAGCGACTAACACTAATAATTTCTTATATTTTGATTTAGAAACTATAGCATATTCTGGAATTTGGTTAGCAAAGAAGAAATACTTACAAAACATAGCATGGGAAGATAAATTAGATATAGACGATAGATATCCTTCTCTTAAGAAGATTAAAACAATTGGTTTTGATACTATTCAAAGTTCTACACCTTCTCTTGCAAGAAAGCATTTAACAGAAGCTCTTAAGTTAATTTTGTCTGAAAAACCAACAGCAGACTTATTAAAGAAGTTAGTTGATTACTTAAAACAAGGTAAGAAGGAATTTAAATTGGCGAATGTAGATGACATATGTTTTAATAAAAGAACTAATAATATACAAAAATATATTATTGATGATTCTGTAGAATTTCAATATGGTTTAAAATGTCCACCAAATGTGAAGGCTGCTGGTTTTTATAACTTCTTAATGAATACAAACCCTAAGTATAAGAACAAATACAAAATGATTAGTAACGGCGAAAAGTTAAAATTATACCATTGCAAACACAACGTATGTGAGATATTCGCCTATATGCCTGGTGACCATCCTTATGAAATAGCTCCACAAGTTGATTATGAATTACAATTTGAAAAAAGCGTAATAGATCCATTAAACAGAGTGCTTAAGGCGGTTGGATTACAAACCTTAAATAGAAACTTAATTTATTCAACATCATTATTTTAATTATGAAAATTACAAACAAAACAATTTCAGATCTATCAAATAAATATCCTAATAATTCTGAACTAGGAGAAGTTATTAGAAAAATATCTTGGGAATTACAAGAAGACAACGTGAGTGATGCACACGTCAACTCTAATCAAATAACAATTGATGATGTAATTAACGAGGTACAACAAAATAAAACAGATGGAACAACTAGACTATAGTACACTAAATAATGAACAGAAAGAATTTGTTCATAAATACAAAAAAATTCACGATAGGCTTAAAGAACTTCAAGATAGTATGGATTCAATTCAAATCGAAACTAAAGATCTATTAAACCAATTAGGTGACTTAAGAAAAAAAGAAAATAATATATTTAACAATGGCTAAAAAAGATTTTACATTCGACGACCTAAATAAACAACTAGCGGATTTAAACCCACTAGGATCTGTTATGGATAAATCAAACTTCTCAGAAGTTACTGAATGGATCCCTACTGGAAACTATCATTTAAATGCATGTGTTAGTGGCTCTCTTTTTGGAGGATGGCCAAACAATAGATCATGTTCAGTTGCAGGTCCTTCAGGAACTGGTAAAACATTCCTTACCTTAAATTCAGTACGAGAAGCAATAAACATGGGATATAATATAATCTATTATGATTCTGAAGCAGCAGTAGATAAGGATCAAATGATTAAATTTGGTATTGATATATCTAAGGTAAATTATCAACCAGTAAATACGGTTCAAGAATTCAGAACATCTATTACAACAATTACTCACAAGATGCAGGAAATTAAACGTGAAGGTGGTAAAATACCAAAGCTTATGATTATTCTTGATTCTGCTGGTAACTTAGCAACTCAAAAAGAAATTGATGATGCTGCGAGTGGAAGTGAAAAGAGTGATATGACTCGTTCAAAGATCTTAAAATCTATATTTAGAATTATAATGACGCCACTTGCCGATTTAAAGATTCCATTTATATTTACAAACCACACATACCAATCTCAATCATTTATTCCAATGCAAATTGCAGGAGGTGGAACTGGACCAGAATACGCAGCATCTATAGTATTGATGTTAAATAAGGCACAATTAAAAGATGGCGCTGATAAAGTTGGTATTATTGTAACTGCAAAACCTACAAAGAATCGTTTTGCAAAACCAACACCGATTAAATTTCACCTAAACTTTAGTGAAGGTATGAATGCATATGTCGGATTAGAACAATACGCAACCTGGGATATTTGTGGAATTACTAAAGGTACTATTGAAAAAGGTAAGAAAGTTCCTAAAGCAACTGCAAGAGGTTGGATTTGTGAGCATCTTGATGAAACAGTACCTAACAAAGATTTTTTCACCGAAAAAGTATTTACAAGAGAAGTATTAGAAAGAATCGAAACTCACATTAAACCATTATTTAACTATAATTCTGAATCTAGTTCTTTAGATATTGAAGAAATGTTAGAGGACGCAAACGCAGAATAATGAAACTAAACATCGGAAAATTAAACGAAGATAAACTACCCATCAAGTACATTCTTGGAATTCAAGAGGAACTTGATGGGTTTCCTAATGCCTTCGATATTATTCATATATACGCAACAGAAACTTTAAAAAGACCAGAAAGACCAAGAACTAGTTTTACTAAAAATTCTTTAATGAATTATCACGCTGCTGGAAATATAGATAATGCAGAAGCAGGATTAAAACAAGCAATAGAACTTGGTTTAATAGAACAAACAAGTATAGAAGAAGGCAAAGAAGCTTATTTAATAAAAATAAACCCATTTCAATGATAACAGTATTTGACGATTTCATCAAAGATGAACAATTATTAAAAGACATAGCAGAAGATAAAACATTTTTCCAAGATCCAGGAGTATATTACTATTGGAAGGGTTGGTGGAATGAAGAAAACAAAAGCACATCAGTAAAGAAAAGAATTATTGAATATGTATGGAAACACAATTATCCATTAACTCGCATATTTGAAACAGATGGTTTTGAATATTGGACGGGAATTCAAGAAGCAGATCCAGAGGGCAGATTTAGAAATTATCTAGAAATGCACTATGATGACGATGTAGCATATAGACAAGCAACTGGTGATAGAATGAGTCCAATTATCGGATGTGTATATTATCCTGCAGGTCCTGAATTTACAGGAGGTGCTTTAGAGGTTTATACAGAAGGAGAAGACAAAACGCCAGACACTATATTATGTAGACCAAACAGATTAATAATATTCGATGCAGGACATGTTCCACATAAAGTTAATCAAGTATTAACAGGAACTAGAAAGGCAATGGCATTTAATTTATGGGATAGGGAACCATGGTCATATGGTCAGGGCAATTTCGCTAGTGAAAAGTAGGTTATTAAACTAAATCAATAAAACTTATATAATCTACATAAAACAAAACATATGAAATTCGGACCAGAATTTGAAAAATTATTCTTTAAATTATCTCTTGCTAAACCAAAATATTTAGAAAAGATTCAAAAAGGATTCTACACTTCAGAAGAAATTGACATAATGAATACGCTTGCAAAGAAGTTCCATGATAAATTTCATGAAACTCCTTCAAAAGATCAAATGCTTATGTTGGTTAATAGTGATAAGGTAAAAGGAAATGTAGAAGAATCCTTAATGGAGCTTGTATACAATACAGATCTTACACAATACGATGATGAGTGGTTAACTTCGACAATAGAATCTTGGATTAAATGGAGTAATTTTAATTCAACTCTATTTGATACAATAGAGTACATCAAAACAACTGAAGTTACTCCAGATAATGCAGATTCTATTATTTCTAAAGTAAAAACTTTAATTAATGATAGAAATTCAATCGTATTTAATTCTGACATTGGGCTTGATTTCTTTAATGCAGATGATCACTATAGCGAAAAAAGAGAAAAGGTTTCTACTGGATATCAATTCTTAGATAGAGTACTTAACGGAGGTTATGATAAAGATGGTTCATTAATAGTTTATGTAGGTGAACAAAATATTGGTAAATCTATATACTTAGCAAATGATGCTGCTAATTTTGTTAAAATGGGAGTTAACACTGCATTTGTTTCAGCAGAGATGTCAGCTCCAAAGGTATTAAAAAGAATCGGTGCTAACATGTTAACTATTCCAATGAATGAATATGACCAAAAGGCTAAGAATAAAGATTTAATGAAAAGAAAGCTTGAGGGAGTTGGAGATGGTTTAACACCGCCTGGTCAATTGTTTGTTAAACAATTCCCAACATCACAGGCAACAGTACCAGACCTAGAAGCGTACTTAAAACAAATAGAAGAAGAAAGAAAAATAAAATTAGGATGTGTTGTTATTGATTACATTAACATCTTAGCAAATTATAGAAATCCGAATTCTGAAAATATGTACTTAAAGATCAAGCAGATTGCTGAAGATTTAAGAGCAATGGGAACACGTAACGGTTGGTTAATAGTAACAGCAACTCAGATTAATAGAAACAATTACAATTCAAGTGATATTGGAATGGGTGATGTTGCAGAATCTGCTGGTCTTTCGCATACTGCAGATTTAATGTTAGGAATCATACAGGATGATATGATGCGGGCATCTAATGAATATTGGTTAAAGATATTAAAAATTAGAGATGGAGAAGGTAAGGGTGTCAAGTGCAAACTAGACATTAATTATAACTATATGAGACTTCATGAAACAGATGAGGTATCAAATTCAAATATACACAGTTTATAATGAGAACAAAAAGAGATAAAATATTCGACAACACGTTTGAAGATGGCGAATTCGAATTAGATTCTACTTTAAAATTCGAAGTAGCGCCAAGCTACATGGATAATAGAGATGAGGAAGATAAAATAGAATCAGGTATTGTAAGAGATACGATACATAATTTAATTATTGTTTCTAGATTTAATCAATTTAATAATATTGATGAGTTTCAACAAACTATTAAATTAAAGAAAATCGAAATCAATGAAGTGTATGAGTATATTTCAGATGAAATGAGAGCAAATCACTCAATAATTGAGATCTACTCAGAACTATGTGATTATTTTAATATTAATCCAACTAAATTTTATGCTTCTCTTGGAAACAAATTTAAAGAAGAATTAATAGAAGCATTAGATAAGAAAACCAACATTCTTAAGAAGAAGAATATAAATAGACTTTTTTAATATGATTAATCAAGAAATACTTGATAAACCAGTTAAAAGAATTTGGATTTTAGGAGACATGCACCTTGGTGTTAGATCTAGTTCTTTAGAATGGTTGGACATGATGAAAGATTTTTATGACAATCAATTCATTCCAACACTTCTTGAAAATTATCAAGACGGAGATATATTAGTACAGGTCGGCGATGCGTTCGACAATAGACAAAGTATTAATATAAGAGTTTTACATTATGCTATAGATCTTTTTGAAAGACTTGGCAAAATACTACCAGTACATGTTATTGCGGGTAATCACGACATATGGGCTAAGAAAAGTAATGAAGTTACTTCAATTGACACTTTAAAATGGATTCCAAATGTTGCGATTTATAAAGAATCAAAAACATTTAATTGGGGAGGCAAAGAAGTTTTATTAATGCCATGGAGAAGAGACACTGATCATGAAAAGGAAACTCTTGCAGAATTCCCAAATTCAAATATAGTATTTTGTCATTCAGAAGTCAGAGGTATTAAATTAAACAAAAAGGTAGATAACTTTCACGGTGTGGAAGCTTCTACATACGATAGATTTGATGCAGTATATTCCGGACATATTCACTATAGACAGAAGAGAGGAAGGTTGAGAATGGTAGGTACGCCATACGAGTTAACAAGATCTGATATGGATAATACTAAAGGGTTTGATATGGTTGATTTAGAGGACATGTCAGAGACTTTCTATGAAAATACTATATCACCAAAGTTTGTTAAGTTCTATTTAACCCAGTTATACGACGTTAAGTTGGGTGAGTTTAAAGATGCTATTAGAAACAACTATGTAGATTTATACATTCCATCAAATATAGCTACAACATCTGCTCTTTCAAGACTAATTAATAAAGTACAATCAATTAGCAGAAAAATAGACCCAAACATATACGAACAAGATACTTTCTTAGATAAAGATATGTACGATATGGATGAGATTGAGGATCTATATAAGAACTACAATATATTGCATTTATGTAATATGTATGTTGATAATCTTGGACATTCTAGTGATGTTAAAGATCAAATTAAAGCACGTCTAAGGAAACTTCATGACTTTTGTGCATATAACTATGAAATAGACTAATATGAAAATCCAAAGTATTGAGCTAAAGAATTTTGCAAGTTACGGTAACAAAATTCAAAAAATAGAATTTAGTGATGATTCTTCTGAATTATTTTTAACTCTAGGTAAAAACGGAGAGGGTAAAACAACTATTGCTAATGCGATAGTTTTTGGTCTTTACGGAAAAGTAGAGGGAGTTAGAATGGCAGATCTTCCTAATAGAATTAATAAAGAACTTTGGGTTCGTATTAAATTAGAGTGTAAATCTACAAAAATAGTTATTGAAAGAGGATTAGCTCCTGGAATATTCAAAGTAACTTTAAATGGAGTAGAATTTGATAAAGCTGGTAAAAAATCAGTTCAAGATTATTTAGAAGAAGAACTATTTGGAATCCCATACCATGTATTCAAAAACATTATCATATTATCCGTAAACGATTTTAAGTCTTTTTTAACTATGACTAATAGTGATAAGAGACAGATTATTGACCGCATGTTTGGTTTTTCTATTCTTAATGAGATGCAACAGTCAATTAGAGAAGAGAGAAAAGGATTAAAGACAGAATTAGACATATATTCTCAAGAACTTAATCAATTAAACGAAAATATAATTTCAGTAAATTTAAAGCTAAATCAATTATTAGTAGAAAGTGCTGAAAAAGATCAAAAGAAAATTCAAAGTTTAAAAGATTCTCTTGTTAAGTATAATGAAAATAAGATTAAACTTGAAGAGGCTCAACAGAAAATATCAACAAGTATTGGAACTTTAACAAGTGATCTTCAAGAAAAGCAAAGCGATTATTCAAGTTTAAAATATAGATTAGAGTCTTTACAAAAGAAATTTGATCTATATGAAAATAATACGTGTCCTACATGTGAGAGCGAATTGACTGGAGACTTTCATGACTCTCGTAAAGAGATAATTAAAGAAGATATTGAAAAGCTTCCTATAAAAATGAAGGACGCAGAATCTCAAGTCCTTAAAATAAAAGAAGAAGTAGCAAATCTTAGAGATAAAGATCGTTCGGTTAGAGACAAGGTATCTACATTAAACACAAATATAAGAAGTTTTAAGAACGAATTGATTGCGATTAAAGATTCTTTAAACGGAACTGCTGATTTTTCTCATCTTGAGCAAATCATTAGCGACTTTCAAATTCAAGAAAAAGAAAAAGAAGTTCTTAAAGATTTTAAATCTGTAGAATACGGATTCTTAGAATATGTTGAAGAAGTTTTAGGAGAAGACGGTGTAAAGAACCTTGCAATAAAAACTATATTACCTGGACTAAATGCGAATATAGCAGCAATGACACAAACAATGCACTTGCATTTCCATATTAGATTTGATGAAAAATTCAATTGCATAATTAATCATTTAGGAGAAGAGATCAACCCATTAACGCTTTCAACAGGAGAACGTAAGAAGGCAGATTTTATTATCATTATTGCGATTATAAAGATATTAAAATTAAGATTTCCTCAATTAAACCTATTATTCTTAGATGAGTTATTAAGTTCAGTTGACGCAGATGGTGTCCATAATATACTTAAGATATTAAGTCAAGTAATTAAAGAGAGTAAAATAAACACCTTTGTTATTAATCACTCAGTATTACCACATGAATTATTCGATAAGAAAATACAAATCTATAGAGAGAATGGTTTTTCTAAGTTTGATATTGAAGCTATAGAATAGGGATATATAAATAAGAAATAAAACACAGAACTTAAATGGCATCATATAACCTAAAATTCAACTCAGATGATAGTGTCTTTAGACATGTAATTATCGGCCTTTTAGCTGATTTAAATAACAAGTTACACTTTTATCGACAAATGGATAATAAAACAAGAGCAATTATTGATGTTCCTTTTTATTATTCAATAACTGGAGATGATCAGTTCTTAAGAGATCAATTCTTATTTACAACTCCATCCGGTCCTAATTGTTATCCAGATGCTGGATTTGCAGATGGGAATTATGATATAATTCCAAGAGGACTAGTAAACTTAACTTCAATGTCAGTCGATTCTGGTAAACTAGTTAACAAAAGAACTGTTGGTAATTACACAAGAATGGATGAAAATGGAGCAATGCAAGGATACGTTTCAGAATTTGAAATGATTCCAATTAACTTAGGTGTTGATGTTGAAATTATAGTTAGTTCTACACTAGATGCATTTAAAGTAACTGAATCTATTATTAAAACATTATATAAATCTAATTATTTTAATGTAGAAGTAGGAAACTTAAATGAAGGTACATATAGATTAAGTTCATATTACGCAATGCCAGATGACTACAACAATGAAAGACCACTTGAATTTACATTTGAAGATAAAGACAAGTATAAAATAGTATTTCCAATCGAGGTAAACACATTCTTACCTAATTTTGATAATGGAGATTATGGTAAATCGAATAAAGATGGTACCGTATATGGAAACAGTAAAGAATTCCATGTTGGAAATAGAATGTTTGAAATAACATCAAATTCTAAAGTTGAAGTTAAGGATTCTATTAAAGAACAAGTAGATGCAATCAAAATAAATGAATCTGACAAACTTAGAGATTAAAAAAGATATATATTAAAAATAGAAAAAATAAAAATTATGATGACTAACATTTTATCACCATTTGTAAAAGTAGAAGAATCTTTTCAGTTTTATGTAAACGGAAGAGTCTTTGAAATGAACAACTCAAATGAAATTAAAGAAATTGAAGGAAATACTATCAATTCAAAATTAAAGACTGCAATAGCTGCTTTCGAATCTTTTGAATTCAGTAACGAAACTATTAAATGGTTTAATGGGCCTTCTAAATTTGTATATAACCTTAAAGAAAATACATTTTCTAATAACAATTTAGTTATTGAAAATTCATTCTCAAATCACGTTCTAAATTCCGGAGCTGTTAGATATAATGAAGCTCCTAAAGCTGAATTATTCGAATCTCTCCCTGCGATTTTAGAGAACTTTGTAAATCTAGACTTTGCTGCTACCTTTGAAGGAAATAGTAATGTTGTTAACGTGTTTAAATTAGAAGAAAATGTATTTGTTGCAAGATTAAATACAGAAAATAGAATCTCTAACTTCTTTAAAGCAGACAATGCAAACCAAGTAGTTGACTATGTTAACGAAAAAACAGGACAAAGCGCAATTTCATTCTTAAGTGAATTAGTTGAAGGTCAATCTGCAGAACTTGCTAAAGTTGAAGAGAACATTTCTAAATATGAATCAATGATTGCTTTCCTAAAAGATCAAAGAGGTCTTTTAGCAGAAGCTGATAAATCAGTTGAAGAAATAAAAGCAGCTGATAATTTAATCTCTGGTGAAATCACAGTTTGGGAGAACAAGATCGCCGAAATAAGAGCTTAATATTAATAATAGATAGACACTAAGAAGGGACGTTAAACGTCCCTTTTTCTATTTATAAAGACCGGTTAAACAAAACCAAAGTTTCTTATATAATATACTATAAACAAAACATAAATATAGTGGCTAAAAAGAAAAATTACCTAAACAATAAAGATTTGCATGCTGCAATGTCTGAATCTAAAGAGCTTGGAAAATTAACTCCAATCGCTGAAAAGATGTTAATACTTCTTGCTGAAAGAGCAATTAATAGAATGACATATGTAAACGATGATGACAGACAAGATTGCCTTTCATTTGCAATATTAGATTTATTAAAATACTGGAAGAACTTTAATCCAGTATATCCAAACGCATTCGCATATTTTACTGAAATAGCAAAAAGAGGATATGCTAAAGGATGGAACAAAATACATCCACAGAAATATAAAGGAACTATTTCAATTGATTCTTCTGGTGGAGATGATAGTACTGGAATATACTCTTTATAATGTCAATAAAAAATAATCGCCCATCAAAAAAATCAGGGTTTAAACAAGGATATTTTAATCCTAACAATCCAGAAAAATATATAGGACCTCAGCCAATAATTTATAGAAGCTCATGGGAATATAAATTCTGTATTTGGTGCGATTCTAATGACAAAGTAATAAATTGGTCAAGTGAGCCAGTCGAAATACCATATTGGTCTAGACAATCTGAAAAAAGCCACAAATATTACCCAGACTTTTATTTTAAACAAGTAAAACAAGATGGTTCACTTGAAGAGTATTTAGTAGAAATAAAACCAAAAGATCAAATAACAAAGCCAAAACCACCAACTAAGAATTCAGCAAAAGCTATAAAATCATATAAGTTTCTAGCAGAGCAATACGTTAAAAATATGGATAAATATAATGCAGCAAAAACCTTTTCAGAAGGAAGAGGCTGGAAGTTTATAGTTTTAACTGAAGACACTATTAAGAATGGGTTACATTAAATCACAGATAAAGAAATTAGAGAAAGCAGGTGGTAGATCTAAAGCGATACAAACTGCTGAGAAATGGTTTGAAGAATCTCTTAAGAGTAAAAAGAAAAAAGATGTAGCTTCGATTAGAACTAGATTTGATGCTGGTAAAATATATGTATTCAGATATGATTCACCAATAACTGAAAATTTACCATGGTGGGATAAAAACCCGGTTGTTTTAGCAATAGAGCAAAGAGGATTAACAGATCTTGGAGTAAACTTAAATCTATTACCAACTGAATTTAAAGAGAATTTATTAGATTCTTTATACGAAAGAGTATCAAGTCAAATAAAATCAACCTCAGCTGGTAAAGGAAAAAACAATGCAATTAGACAAAATCCATTAAGAATAACATATGATGGTATAAAAGCGTTTTTAGATTCTGAAGGATATGGATTTGCAATTAGACAATATCGACCTGAACTAATAACCGATAAAGCAGTAGTATCCTATGAAAAATGGGCGGATATTGCTTTATGTGATTTTATGGATCTAGAAGGTCTAAACGAACAACAATTAATAAGGCTATTCAAAGATAGCTTATAAAAAGGATATATAACTAAAATTAATATGATAATATAATGGCAGGATTTGTAGAGAGAAATGGTCCATTGAGTACTGGAAAAAGAACATTCACATTAAGCGATTCACTTAAAAAGCTATCGTCTTTTGGAATGTACTATGACGATTTAGTACTTAGACAATCACAGGCAATTGGTCCAGTAGAGGATCAATTTGGTTACGGCCAAATGAATCCACTGGGAACAGACAGTGATGATATGTATGGTGCATTCGCAGCCCTTTCAATGGCTGATACGAATATGCGTAAAAACGTACCATTCTTTGATCAACAGTACCAGGCAAAAAGAGATGAGCTTAGAAAATTCTCGCAACATGATGAAATTGAAGACATATTAGATATTCTTTGTGATGAGTCAATAGTATTTGACAATAAAAACTTCTTTGCCAATCCAGAAATAGTTGGAATGGAAATCTCAGAAGAGGTTCAAAAGTATCTTAATAAATCATATAGAGAAATTTACCAGTATTTTGGATTCAATCAGGATCAATCAGCATGGTACTTCTTTAGAAAATGGTTAATTGATGGTTACTTATCATTTGAAATTATATACAACCCAGAACAAACTGAAATTATAGGTTTTAAAGAAATTGACCCTATTACATTAGTACCAGGATATAACCATGAAGATGGTAAAAAAGTATGGATCCAATTTAAAGATGATCCAATGAAAGAGAGAAAACTATATGATTCTCAAATTATATACATCTCATACTCTTCAATTACAACAGCGTCTAGAGTTTCATATTTAGAAAGACTTGTAAGAGCATTTAACTTGATGAGAATTATGGAACATACCAGAGTTATTTGGGCTGTTACAAACTCATCTTATAGAATGAAGTTCATTATACCAGTTGGAGGTAAATCTAAAACAAGAGCAAAACAATCACTTGCACAATTAATGAATAACTACAAAGAGATTGTAGATTTTGATTGGGACAGTGCGAATCTGACCACTAATGGAAAACCAATGTTACAATTCAATAAGGAATATTGGTTGCCTAGTAAGGACGGAGAGACACCAGAGATTGAAACATTAGGTGGTGAAGGACCAGATATTAATGATACTGAAGCACTTAAATACTTTACTGATAAATTAAAGCAAGTTTCTAAAATACCATATAATAGATTTATGTATGAAGATGGTGGAGGAGACTTTAACCTGGCTGCTGATGGTATGATTAGAGATGAAATTAAGTTCTCTAAGTTTATTAAGAGACTTCGATCATCATTCCAAGAAGTGCTGGTTAAACCATTATGGATTCAAATGTGTTTAAAATACCCTGAATTTAAAGATGATGCAGGGTTTAAAACTCAAATAGCACTACAATTCCACGAAGAAAATATGTTCGCTGAATTAAAGACTATGGAGATAATGGAGAAAAGATTAGACTTTATTGGAACTATGCAAGATTCATTAATGAAAACTGATCCAGTAACGATGGAAGAGATGCCATACTTTAATATGGAATTCCTAGTAGACAGATATTTAAAACTAAGTCCAGATGATAAAGCTGCAAACGAAGCTTATAAACAAAGGCAAGCAGCAAAAGACGCTGAAGAACCTGAAGTTGACCCGATGGACATGGGAATGTAACAGATATATAATCTATAAAAATAAATTAATATAATGAAAACTATTAAAACATTTGAAGAATTTTCTTCAGACTTAAAAAAGAAATCTTTGAAAGAAGATGCCATTTCAGCTGGAGAAGACTCAAAGGTATTAATCGATGATATTACATTAGATAATGGTACTGAAATTAAATCTACAGAAATTCTTGGAGTTGCTATAAACAGCAAAACTGAAAAAGAATTTAAGCAATATTTCTATGATGAGTATGGTAATGGTGAATTCACCGATGAAGATATGTCAACCTTACTAAAGGCATATTTAGAATACACTGAAGAAAAGAACGCTGAAGAAGTTGAAGCTGAAGAAGAAGCTGAAGGTGGAGAAGAGGAAGAAGATCCATTAGCGGATATTTAATTTTTTAAATTTTTAAGAAATTACAAAATTTCATTTTGATATATAATACAATATAAATAAAATAATATAATATGATTAATAATTTACTGATCCTCGAAAGATCAACTACTGAGTTAGAATTTAAGCAGGATGGTGGAATTTACATTCTTGAAGGTATTTTTGGAGAAATCGACAAAAAGAACAAGAATAATAGAATTTACACAGAAGACGAATATCTTCCTCAAATTGAATCTCTTCAAGCAAAAATCAAAGCTTCAAAATTACTAGGTGAATTAGATCACCCTGCTAATTTTGATGTATCTCTTAAAAATGTATCACACATGATTGAGGAATTAACATATGACAAAGATACCAAACAGGTAAAAGGTCGTATCAGACTATTAGATACAGAAGCAGGAAGACAGGCAAAGGCGTTAGTTGATGCTGGAGTTCCTCTTCAAATATCAAGTAGAGCAGCTGGAGCTGTTGAATCTAATGGAACTGTAAAAATCAAACAATTATTTACGTATGATTTAGTTGCTGATCCTGGATTTGAAAATGCAGAGCTTAAAAGAGTTAACGAATCTTATGGATTCGTCAACGAAGACAACCTCTTTATTTACGAGATAAATAATACTAATGAAACATTAACCACAGAAAATAAAAAAGAAACAAAAATGGCAGAGTCAAAATTTATTACTGTTGAAGATTTTAACAAGTACTCTCAATATCTTTCAGAAGAAATTAAAACCATCAAAGAGGTAATGAATTCTTCAAAAGACGCTGAGTCAACTGAATCTCAACTAACATCATTAAAAGAATACACTGAGTATTTAGCTGAAAAACTAGATCAATCAATAGAGTATTCAGAAAATGTTGCAGAAAAAACAGATAAATCAATATCTTATTCTGAAAAACTAGCGGAAACACTAGATAATTCTATTCAATATTCTGAGCATATTGCTGAAGGAGTTGATCAAATTAAAAATTACACAAACTATTTAGCAGAATCTTATAATGATGGAGCTACTACTCATGAAAACATGACTAAGTATATTGATTATTTAAAAGAAAACTTAGAAAAAGTAACTGAATACGCTGAATACGTTGCTGAAACAGTAAACACTAACTTAATCGTTGAAGACGAAGCTGGTAAAGAAATTGAAGAAATCGAAGATGAAGATGATTCTACTGACGTAACTATAGATTCTGTAGATGCAGATGGAAACAAACTTAAGCATGGTTCTATTGAAGACGACAAAGGAGAAGAATTAGAAGATGAGCTTGAAGGCGAAGGAGATGCTGAAGGCGAAGAAATAAAAGAATCTGAAGAAGAAGCAATTAAAGAAGATGGAGCTGGAGTTCCTGCTGAAGAATTAGAAGATGAAACTGAAGACGTAACTGAACCATCTAAAGATGCTGATGATACTAAATACGTAAAAGGTTCTATTGAAGACGATAAAGGAGAAGAATTAGAAGATGAGCTTGAAGGCGAAGGAGATGCTGAAGGTGAAGAAATCAAAGAAGACGCAATGGAAGCTTATAGAAATTCAATTACTTCTAAATTAGAAGCCCTAATTGAAAGCTCTAAAATTAAAGTAAACTCTGATCCAGCATTCTTTAAGTTTATTTCTGAATCAAAGAGAAATGAATTCAACGAATTATCTACTGAAGAAAAATCAACAGTATCTGGAGCAATCGAAGGAAGAGGTTATTTAACTGAAGGACAAATAATGGGATTATGGGGTAATTCTTTAATGGGTGCTAAATCTGTTGAAGAAACTACATTACCTGTAATTTCAATGATGCCATCTGAATATCATGAAGCTTGGACTAAATTATCTGAAGGTAAAAAAGGACAAATCATGGCTCAGTCTAAAATGCACAAATTAAGTACTGAATATCAAGTAAGAAACTTTTGGCAAACAAGAGATCTTAGAGAAACTGCTTCAGTAATGGAAAAGTTAGAAATGTTAAATGAATCTAAAGCAGAAGAAACTAAATCTACTGTAGGATACGATACTACCGATATTGCAGCTCAATTAGCAGCAAAATTTAAAAAATAACAATATATAATCTATAAGAGAAGGACTTAAACATCCTTCTCTTGTTATTAAAATTGAAAAAAATCAAAAAAATGGTTTTTTCAATTAAATAATATAGATATATAGTAATATTAATAATAACAACACTCGATTATCAGTTAAGAAGCAAAAAACTGAATTAGAATCGAAACTCGTAAGAATACGAAAATAAAAACCATTAAAAAAAATAAATTTTAAACAAAATGGCAAATTTAATTAACGAATCTGAAATCAGATCAACATGGGCTCCGATTATCGAGTCTGCGACTGGTATCAACGATGCTGAGAAATTAGCATGGATGTCGACTTACTGTCACAACCACAAACTTTATGAAGATGCTTCATATATGTCTTTAGATCCTTCAATGAATCTAGCAGGTATGGGAGCTACAACTTTACCTTCAGGAATTGCAAACGGAGTTTCTTCTGTTAACGGTTCTGGAGACAAGTCACCTTCATTATTACCTTTAGCAATGCAAGTTGCTGCACAAACTATCGGACTTGATTTAGTACCTGTAGTACCTATGGCTGGACCAATGGGATTATTATCTTACTTAGACTTCGTATACGAAGGTGGTAAACTTAATAACGACGTTACTCCAACATACGTAAAAGCATATTCAGTTGTAACTACAACTGCAACGGGAGCAACGGTAATCGTTTCTAACCCTGCTTTAGCAGATGCAACATACGCTACTGCATTATCTAGAAAATCTAGAATTGATGGAGAAACTATCTATGAAATTGAAAAGGCTGGTGAAGCTTTTGTAGATGCTAACAACAGTACTGTTACAGCTTTATTTACTGCTGCAACTGCTGCTGCTGGAGAAACTTCAGCTATTAAAGTTGAATTAGTAAAAGGATTAGAAGATCACATTAGAGGTTTTGCTGGAGACGGTGAAAACGCAGATGGATATTCTCAACCATTCTCAAGAGAAAAAGGTGAAAGTACTCCAGACAAATTAATGGGTCTTTCTTTATTCTCTAAATCAGTTTCAGCTGAAACTTTCCAAGTTGCTGCTGCTGTAACAAGAGAGCAAGTTCAAGATTTAAAGCAATTCGGAGTAGACGCTGTCGCTCAAGTTGAAGCTGTTTTAACTAATGAATTAACTCAATCAATCAACCAATACATCTTAGGAAAATTAAGAGCTTTAGGTACTACTAACGTAGCTAACTTCGCTGCTATAACTGCTGGTGTAACTGATTTTGATCTTGCACTACCTTCAGTAGGTAATGCGAATGGTGGTGAAACTGTACCTTCTTTACACAGACAAATCTTAACGCAAATTTTAGCTGCTGCTAACTTAATCGCTAACAGAGGTCGTAGAGGAGCTGGTAACTTCGCCGTAGTTGGTGCACAAGTTGCTACAGTATTACAATCTATCTCAGGTTTCGTTGCAAACCCAATGGCTAACACTTTTGCACAAGCTGCAGGAGCAATCTACCCATTAGGATCTGTTGCTGGAATCAATATCTATACTGATCCAACACTAGCTTGGGGTACTTTAGATATTACTGTTGGTAGAAAAGGAGACGGAAACGGACCTGGATTAGTATTTATGCCTTACTTAATGGCTGAATCTGTACAAACAATCGCTGAAGGAACTATGGCTCCTAAAGTAGCTGTTAAATCAAGATTCGCATTAGTTGAAGCTGGATTCCATCCTGAAACTCAGTACATTACTTTCGCAGTTACTGCTGCGGCTAATGCTTGGACTAACTTAGTATCTTTAACATAATATTTGTTAACTAGATAAAGTTAAACGAGAGTTTATAATATTAAAGGGAACTATTAATTTAGTTCCCTTTTTTTATGCCGTTTTTTAAAAGATATATAGAATATATTAATATAAACAAAATAACAAATAATTATGAGTATTAAATCATTTAACAATTGGTATACTTCCGTTAAAGAATCAGAGGTTCAAGCAGAAGTATCACAGCCAACCGCTATTAGTAGTGACGTTGACACTATCATCAATTCACTAGAAACACTTGCATCAGAATTAACTGAAGAACTTTCAGAAATTGAAGATGAAGACCAAATCGAAGAAGGAGCTGGGGATTTTATTAAAGATTGGATGGCAAGTAAGAAAGCTGCTAAATCTCAACAAAAGGTTAATAAAATCAAAATGAACGCAAGTGATTTACAATTTGCTGCAGATAAAGCAAAGGGAGATAAAAAGAAATCTCTAGAAGACAAAGTAAAGAAAGCAAAAGAACAAGGTACTGAACTACAAAAAATGGTAGATGATAAATTTAGCGGAAAGGGTCCAATGACAGCTTCTAAATTATCTAAAGAAAAAATTAAAGGTCAAGTTGAGCTTATTAAAAGAACTACTGGTATGGAAGATGATCCAAAGAAAAAGGCAGATCTTAAAGCTAAAATGCAAGAACTTGCTAAAAAAGCGCAACAAGAAGATGCTGCTATGGCAGAGTTAGAAGATAAGAACAAGGATGTTATTGCTGCAGAAGAAGAAAAAGCAAAGAAAGGCGGAGAAAAAGAAACTCCTGAAGAAAAAGAAGCTAAAGATAAGAAGGCTGCTGCTGATAAAGAAGCTGCTG
>TARA_B110000879_G_scaffold27518_1_pt1 | contig 19458 bp, 19 predicted proteins | sample TARA_B110000879 | Tara Oceans TARA_B110000879 (sample SAMEA4398094) | marine metagenome | biome: Polar Biome; feature: [SRF] surface water layer (ENVO:00010504); material: water (ENVO:00002006), including particulate matter (ENVO:01000060) such as... | depth 5 m
TAGAAAGCAGGAGTTAATTTTTGGTAGTGAGAATAAATTTCATTTTTCAAATCATATTCAATTAAACGAGACATGATAATAATGGTTTGCCTATTTAAAAAAACAAAAACACCCCTACACAATGACAGTCCAACATAAATAAGTGCTAAATAAAAAGCGCCTTCTAATATATCTGATTTATCTATATCAGTAATCGAAGTCGTTTTTAATTCTTCTATTTTCTTTCCGAATAAATCAACCGCTTTTTTTACAATCCTAGGCATTTCTACCCCAAAGAAATTGGAGGCAGTAATAAAAACAACTCCCAAAATTAGGCGCCATTTATACTTAACAAGGTATTTATTTAAATAGGATAGTGATTTCATTCCTGTAAAGATATCTATTTTCTAATTAAAGTTGAGTAAATAAAAAACTTTAAAAAATTGAATAAATACTAAAATACACCGCTAATAGAATCATTCATTTATTATCGAAAAACACCTTAGATTATAAAATAATAATCGTAATTTTGTTCACCTTAAAATAAACACTCATGGAAAATATGATTGCTGAGAAAGCGAAAGAAAATGGATTCCTTCTTCAAAGAATGGAGATAATGGGACACGAACAGGTTGTATTTTGTAACGACAGAGAGTCTGGGCTTAAGGCGATAATAGCTATTCACAACACTACATTAGGTCCATCACTAGGTGGAACAAGGATGTGGAATTATGCTAGTGAGGCAGAAGCATTAAATGATGTATTAAGACTTTCTAGAGGAATGACTTATAAATCTGCAATCTCTGGATTGAACTTGGGAGGTGGAAAAGCAGTGATAATTGCAGATCCTCACACAGATAAATCGGAAGCACTTTTTCGTAGATTTGGAAAATTTGTAAACAGTTTAGGTGGTAAATATATTACTGCTGAAGATGTGGGTGTGTCGCCAAGAGAAATGACTTGGGTAAATATGGAAACAGATCACGTGAGTGGATTGCCCGGAAAAAGTGGAGACCCTTCGCCTGTTACTGCATATGGAGTATACATGGGAATGAAGGCTGCAGCTATGAAAACTTATCATAATGCAAGCTTAAAAGGAAAAAAAATATCTGTACAAGGTGTTGGTCATGTTGGGGAATACTTAATAGATTATCTTGAAAAAGAAGGTGCAGAAATTTATGTTACTGATATTTATAAACCAACTTTAGATAGAATTGCAAAACAGCACAAAGTAACTGTTGTAGCTCCAGAAGAAATTTATGATTTAGATGTAGACATTTACTCTCCTTGTGCTTTGGGTGCAACTATAAATGACGACACTATTAACAGATTGAAATGTAAAATAATTGCTGGTGCTGCCAACAATCAATTACAAGACGAAATAAAACATGGTCAAATGCTAATGGATATGGGTATTTGTTATGCTCCAGATTACTTAATAAATGCGGGAGGTGTTATAAACTGTTTCTTTGAGGTTACAGGATATGACAAAGATCGTGTTATGGATTTAACAGAAAATATTTACAATACAACCATGTCAATATTTGACATGGCTGAAAAAGAAAACATTCCAACCTATCTTGCTGCAAATAAATTGGCAGAAGAAAGAATAGAAGCAATTGGAAAAATAAAACTATCATTTTAATGCTATCAAGAAGACATATTAGAATAAAAACATTCTTGGCATTATATGCCTACGTTTTTTCTAACAACAAGGAGTTAGATAAAGGAGAGAGGGAACTAATGTTTAGCTTAAAGAAAGTGTATGAATTATACATTACTTTCTTATCTGTATTCCATGAAATTCATCAGCTTGCTGAAGAAAAAATTGAAAACGCAAAAACAAAGAATTTACCTACGGAAGATGATTTGAATCCTAACTTAAAGTTTGTAAACAATAGAGTTTTCTCTTTGTTGAATCAAAACACCCAGTTACAAAAGGATATTGAAAACATGAAGGTAATGTGGAGGACTGATGCTGCTTTTAGTGTAATTAGCCAAACTTATATGGAGATGAAAAAATCTTCAGAATATGCCGGTTACATGAACAGTGGAGAAGATTCTTTTTCGGAAGACCGAAATTTTTTGGTTACTCTTTTCAAAACTTACATTGTAAACAATGAATTACTTCACGAAGTGCTTGAAGACAGTAGTATCTTTTGGAATGATGATTTGGATATTGTAGCCCTAGCTGCCATCAAGACTTTGGAAGGGTTGGATGAAAATGATTCAGGTTTTGAAACGCTTACTCCTTTATTTAAAGATGAAGATGACGAGAAGTTTGCAAAACTTTTATTCAGAAACACCATTCTTAAAAATTCTGAATTGGAAAATTTGATTAGTGCACAAACTAAAAATTGGGATGTAGATAGATTGGCTAAAACGGATGTTATATTAATGAATATGGCAATTGTAGAAGCGCTAGACTTCCCTTCTATTCCTGTAAAAGTTACTATGAACGAATACATTGAAATTTCAAAATTTTATAGTACTCCAAAAAGTAAAGGATTTATTAATGGAATCTTGGATAAGATATTTAACCAACTGAAAAATGATGGGAAAATTAATAAAACAGGAAGAGGATTAGTAAATAAATCGGTTCAAAAATAAAAGTGTAAATTTATAAGAATGAAACAGTACATTTTAGCTATATTGATTCTTCCTTTTATCTTCTCTTGTGGGAGTTATGAAATAACGGATGACAATTACACAGACTTAATAGACATGGAGAATCCTCCTGTGATTACGTTTGATAAAGCTGAATATAACTTTGGAACAATTATAGAAGGAGCAGTGGTAACTTACCGATTTAGCTTTACTAATAAAGGAAGTAGTCCTTTACTTATAGCTTCTGTAGCAACATCATGTGGTTGCACAGTCTCAGAAAACTGGTCGCGTAAACCAATAATGCCTGGAAAAAAAGGATACATTGACTCAGAATTTAAATCGGAAGGATTTCCTGGAACTACAGATAAAAAATTGACTATAGTTGCTAATACATTTCCTACGAATACAATAATAAAATTAAAAGGAACCGTAATAGGTCCCAATCAACAATAAAAAAAAAGAAAAAGATGAACACAGTATTTATGATGATGAGTGGTGAAAATGGTGGTGGCGGAATGCAAACCATAATTATGTTGGTATTAATGATTGGAGTATTTTATTTCTTCATGATACGTCCACAATTGAAAAAACAAAAAGAATTAAAAACTTTTAGAGAAGCTTTGAAAACTGGAGATAGCATTGTTACTATTGGAGGATTGCACGGAACAATTAAAGCTATGCAAGAAACTACTATTACTTTAAAGGTAGAAGATGGAAGCGTAGTAAAAATAGAAAGATCTGCAATCATTACAGATTTTGCTGCTCACCAACAACAAAGCGGAAGAAAATAAACTTTTCTAACTCAGGGATTTTTCTCGATACGATTTAAAAAAGTCACCTCTTTTAGAAATCAATCGAACTGACATTCCTTTAAAACAATAAAATGAAACTCATTGGAATAACTGGAGGAATAGGTTCGGGAAAATCGACCATTGCTAAAGTTTTTATGTCCATAGGTTATCCTGTTTACAATTCAGATACTAGAGCTAAAGAATTGATTAATTCCAATGAGAAATTAATCAATTCTATTAAGCTTTCTTTTGGAGATGATCTTTACAATTCGCAAGGATTGGATAGAAAAAAAATGGCTTCCATAGTATTCAATAATCCAGAAAAACTAGAATTACTCAACTCTATTATCCATCCAACTGTGGGCAAAGATTTTGAAAAATGGATAGATTTACAAAACACTTCTTTTATATTGAAAGAAGCTGCTATTCTTTTTGAAACTGGAATCTATAAATCTTTACATAAAACAATTCTGGTCTCTGCTCCTCAAGAAACAAGAATAGAAAGAGTAATAAAACGTGATAATACGAACCAAGAAGAGGTTTTGTCGCGAATGAATAACCAATGGAGCGAAGAGAAGAAAACTGAGCTTGCTGACTATGTAATTGATAATTCTGGAAATAAATTAGTAATTCCTCAAGTTTTAGAAATTATAAAACAAATCCTTAAATAGAGTGTAAGCACAATACGATATAAGTCACGTAAGCTGTAAGAAGAATTACTCCATGAATTCTTCCCATTTTTTTACCGATAAACATCATTGGATATAAGGCTAAGGAGATTCCAAGCATCCAATATATATCAAAACTCATTGCCGATTCTGCAACTTGAATTGGAGTAATTACTGCCGTAATTCCAATCACAATCATAATATTAAAAATATTAGACCCAATCAAATTCCCAATTGAGATATCGGTTTGTTTTTTATAGGCTGCAAAACCAGAAGCTACTAATTCTGGAACTGAAGTTCCAAAAGCAACTATGGTTACTCCTATTACTTTCTCTGTCATACCAAAAGACTTTGCTAATCCTATTGCCCCATCCAATAACCAATCCGCTCCAAACTTAAGTCCTACCAATCCTCCAAAAAGATAAAGTAGAGTAAGTGGAAAATTACTTGGAGTTCCATCAATGTCTTCGTCTAAATGTAGATTTGATTTCCTTGAATTTCTGATTAAGAATATAATAAACACAGTAAGGATTGCAATTAATATCAATCCTTCTATCATTGTAATTAAATTGTCAAGTGAGAATACGAAGAATAATATACTAGCAAACATCATCATTGGCCAATCAATAAACTTAGAATTTCTTTCTACTATGATTGGGAAAATAAGTACAGTTATGGATAGAACAAGAGCAAGATTAGCAATATTAGAACCGATTACATTTCCTATTGCAAGATCAGGAGAACCCATTAATGCAGCTTTCACACTTACAAATAATTCGGGTGCAGATGTTCCAAAAGAAACAACTGTCATTCCAATTACCAAAGGAGAAATTTTGAATTTTTCTGCAATTCCTACAGCACCTTTTACTAAATAATCACCACTGAAAATTAATATTATTAAACCTAAGACTAGCCAAAAAATATCCATTCCCATAGTTATATATTAATGTCTTTTGTAGATTCATCCAGCTCTTTCTTTATATCCTTTATTGGGTTAGAAATTTGAGTTTCTTCCAATAGCTCTTTTTTGATGTCTTTTATAGGGTTTGAAATCTCTACCTGATCCATAATATCTTTCTTTATATTATCGGTCGATTCTTTTATGTCCCTTTTTATATCGTCTGTAGCGTTCTTTATTTGAAACATAATCTTACCCAATTGCTTTGCCATTTTTGGAATACTTTCTGCACCAAAAAATATTAGGATGAAAAGAAAAACAATAAAGATTTCTCCTCCACTAAGGTTTAAAAAAAGTAAGGTATGTGTTGTATTCATTATAAATTAAGTGCAAATGTTGCTTAAAATTCTTTTACTAAGGTAAGGAATGTTTTTATAAATCTAACTTCAATTTTATTAACTCTAGCTCAAAAAAAAGTCTCCCGAAATTCGAGAGACTTTAACTAATAATCTAGTGAAATTTAAACTTCTTCTTTCTTTTTGAAATCAAATGATTTAGAGAAATCAACTACAGATGGTGTAGCAATACATAATGAAGAATAGGTACCAACTACAACTCCAATCATCAAGGCAAATGTCATTCCTTTAATTGAATCTCCTCCAAATATGAAGATGATTAACAAAACCAAGAACGTAGTTACCGAAGTATTTACTGTTCTACTCAATGTAGAGTTCAATGCTTGGTTTATCACTTCTTTAGGATCTTCTCTTTTCTTTTCTGTTAAGAATTCTCTTATTCTATCAAATACAACTACTGTATCATTTATTGAGTAACCAACTACTGTTAGTATTGCCGCAATAAACGCTTGGTTTATTTCCATTGCAAATGGGAATCTTCCCCAACCAATAGAGAATAATGCCAATACAATAAGAACATCATGTGCCATTGCAATCAATGCACCTAATCCAAATTGCCATTTTCTAAATCTAAATAAGATGTATAAGAAAATAATGATTAATGAGAATACAATCGCATAAATAGACGAAGTCTTAAATTCTGCCGAAATTTGTGGATCTACTTGTTGTGATTCTAAAATTTCATACTCACTGATCCCTTTTAAACCTTCAGCTAATTTTGCTTCAACAATTTGAGAACCATCAGCCGATTTATCATCCAACATAAATTGAGTGGTGATAAGTGCTTTAAATTCATTGTCTACCATTTTTACTTCTGGTTGATCACCAAAAGAAGCGGTAAGTTTTGATTTTACATCCTCTAAATTAACTGCTTTATCAAATTCAACTTTGAATGTTCTTCCTCCAGTAAATTCTACTCCATAATCAAGAGATCTTTGTACCATTGAGAATAAACCTCCAGCAATAATTAATGCTGAGATGATATAAAATGTTTTTCTCTTTTTGATAAAAGGAATTGTTAAGTTCAAGAATAAGTTCTTAGTAATAGAAGTTGAGAAAGAAATATCTTTCTTTCTTTCTATCATGTAACTAAATATTAATCTTGAAATAATTAATGCTGAGAATAAAGACGTAAAGATACCTATGATTAAGGTAACTGCAAATCCTTGAATTGCTCCTGTTCCAAAATAACCTAATACTATTGCAGTAAGTAATGTTGTAACATTTGCATCTAAAATTGCTGAAAGTGCTTTTGCATACCCTTCGTCAATAGCTTGTCTTTTTCCTTTTCCATTTCTCAATTCTTCACGTATTCTTTCAAATACAAGAACATTTGCATCTACCGACATACCAATTGTCAATACAATACCAGCAATTCCAGGAAGCGTTAATGCAGCTCCAAGAGAAGCAAGTGTTCCAAAAATAAAGAATATGTTTGCTATTAAAGCAATATCAGCAACAGCCCCTGCTTTTGCGTAATAAAACATCATGTAGAGTAATACCAAAAATAAAGCTCCTGCAAATGACCATAAACCTGCACTTACATTTTCTGCTCCTAAAGTTGGTCCTACAAACGATTCATTTACAATTTTTGCTGGTGCTGGTAAAGCTCCTGCTTTAAGTATGTTTGCTAAATCTGCTGCTTCTTTAATTCCATCAGCTCCAGAAAAACTTCCTCCAGTAATTTGAGTATTTCCTCCATCAATTCTTGCTGATGCAATAGGTGCAGAGAAAACTTTGTTATCTAGTGTAATAGCAATTCCTGTTTTGTTTTTAGCACTTTCCTCTGTTAAATCTCCCCATGCTGTTGCTCCTGCACTTTTAAACTGCAAAGTAACCATTGGGCTTCTATTAATAGGATCAAAATCTTGTCTTGCATTTTCAACTTGTTCTCCATCCAATTTTGATATCCCATCTCTAGTTTTCTTAACTAAATATAGGTTTAATAAAGGTATTCCTTCAGTAGTTGAGAACGTAGATTTAGATTCCCACATGAAAATTAAATCTCTTGAAATTGAATTCAATTCATTCTGAACAAAACCTTGTCTTAAGAAAGAATCAATAATTGCTGTATCTGTTAATTTAGCGTATCCTAATACTGGACTTTCGTTCCATTGGTTTTCTCTATTTGCATTTGGATATAAATAAGCAGATAAAGGACTTGTTTTTCTAAACACTTCTACTTGCTCGTCTTCTGTTAAGTCAGCAGTTGGATTAAACTCTAAAGTAGAGTCGTCAAATAAATCATTAGTAGAATCTTCCAATTCAACATCTTTGTCAGCTACTCCATCAATAGTTGTCGTATCAGTTAATTTAGTAGTATCAGCCAAAGCTTTTTCAACCGAATCCAAATAACCAGGATACATTGTTCTACTTAAAATGTCATTTACTTTTTCATAAATACTATTTCCAAGTTCTGTGTTGTTATAAGTTTCCCAAAACTCCAATTTTGCAGTTCCTTGAATTAACTTTCTCATCCTTGCCTTATCCTTAACACCAGGCATTTCGATAGAAATGGTTCCTGCTGATTTGTTTTTTTGAATAGTTGGAAGAGATAATCCTGAACCAGAAAGTCTTGAAACTAATATTGTTTCTGTTTTATCTAAAGCACTAGATGCTTTTTCTTTCAATTCATTAAAAATTTCCTCATTCGATAAGTCTGACATTGGCTTACCGTTTTCATCTTTGAATTTGAAAACTCTAGCCAAATTTTCATCTGGACTCATTTCATTGTATTTTTCTTCGAAAAGATCTACGAAAGGTCTCTCGTTACCATTACTAGAGAATGAAGAATATGCTGCATCAAAAGGAGCTGAAAAACTTGTTCTCTTTGCATAACTACCTGCAATATTCTTTACCATATCTGGAATAGAAACTTCAAGCGTTACACTCATTCCTCCTTCAAGGTCAAGCCCTTTTGCCAATTCATTATCTTTACATTCTTTGTACGTTTGACCAAAAAAAGGATAAGCTGGTTGGTTCGCTTTTTCTACCAAGTAGTTTTCAGCAACAGCAGTCTTATAAGTAGAAACTTCTTGTGAAGTAGAAACAGGATAAAATCCGTTTCCTACTTTTATTATTGAAGTGTCGCCAATTGCAGTATCTGCATTTAAAAAGTGAGAAGCTTCAGTAGTTGCAAATGCTTCAGCTTTTGATTCTACACTGCTAGTTACCCAAGTAAATGAAAGTTGGTAAAGACAGGCTAATGATAATAATATGGTAAAAACCCATATAATCGTTCTATTTTGCATAGTTATTTTGTTTAATTTTTTGCTTTTTTATCAAGGTTGCAAATATAAAAGAACCTATAATATAAAACAATTTTATACCTATTTATTTTATAGCTCATTTTTTGTTAATCAACTATTTCCCCTCTGTGAGGGATTAAAGCATCTCTTACTGTCTTCATAAATGGCTCTGAAACTGTTATAAATGCTAACGAATGAAGCTCTTTTACTTTTTCAATTCCCGAATTTACAACAGGGATATTTTCTTTTTCAGCAAATTCTTTTAGATGAATTTCGTGATGTTTTGCAGTTTCAAACCCATCTTCTCCTCTAAAATCCCAAATCAGCTTTATATTTCTCTCAATGTTTTCCATAATTGCAAAAATAAATAAACCTTATCTATATCTTTACATTTAAAAACAAAAGATGTGGACAAAGTTATAGAAGTTTTAAGAAATGGAGGAATCATCCTTTACCCTACCGATACTATTTGGGGAATAGGTTGTGATGCTACAAACCCAGAAGCCGTAAAGAAAATTTATGACTTAAAAAAAAGAGAGTCTTCCAAAAGTATGATTGTTTTACTTGAAAAAGACACAAAACTAAATCGTTACGTAAAACAAATACCTGAAATTGCTTGGGATATTGTTGAGTTATCCGAAAAACCTACGACTATTATTTATCCAGAAGGATATAATTTAGCACCAAATATCTTGGCTGAAGATAAATCGATTGCAATAAGAATTGTAAAAGAGGGTTTTTGCCATGATTTGATAAAGAAATTTGGAAAGCCACTTGTTTCTACCTCTGCCAATATCTCGAATAGTAAATCACCATTGAGCTTTGCCGATATAGACAAAAGAATTTTGAAGGGTGTTGATTATATTGTAAATTTGCCACCCAATGTAAAACTAAAGACAAAATCTTCTACCATAATGAAAATAGATATGGATAGTACTTTTACATTAATAAGAAAATAATAGCTTACCAACTTAATGGAAAATCAAAACCTAAAGGAAAAACTAAATCACCCAATTTTTACTTCAATAATGGAAGCTGCTCCCAACGAGAAAGTTTTTGTAATTGGAGGGTTTGTTCGAGATTTACTCTTGGATAGACCTTGTAAAGACATAGATATTGTAATTGAAGGAAGTGGAATAGAACTTGCCGAAAAAATTGCTGAGAAGGTAAAAGCCTCCAAAGTAAGTGTTTTCAAAAACTTTGGTACGGCTATGATAAAACTGGATGACGGTTTTGAAATAGAATTTGTGGGAGCTAGAAAAGAATCCTACAACCGTGATTCCCGAAAGCCAACCGTAGAAGATGGAACTATTGAGGATGACCAAAAACGAAGAGATTTTAGAATGAATGCCTTGGCAATAAGCCTTAGCAAAGCAACTTTTGGTGATTTGGTAGATCCATTTGGTGGTGTAGAAGATTTGAAAAACAAATTGATAAAGACACCTCTTGAAGCAGGAATTACTTATTCTGATGATCCACTAAGGATGATGAGAGCGATTCGTTTTGCTTCGCAATTGAGGTTTAATATTCACCACACTAGTTTGGTGGCAATTCGTGAGAATAAAAATAGAATTGAGATTGTATCGCAAGAAAGAATTACGACAGAATTGAATAAAATAATTATGTCAGAGGTTCCTTCAGTGGGATTCAAATTATTATACAACACGGGGTTATTGCAAATTATTTTTCCAACTATGGTGAAATTATATGGCGTAGAAACAATAGACAGAAAAAGCCACAAAGATAATTTTTATCACACCTTAGAAGTGTTGGATAACATTGCTCCCAACACAGATAATCTTTGGTTGAGATGGTCGGCAATTATGCATGATATTGCAAAACCAAACACAAAACGTTTTGATCCAAGAGTGGGATGGACTTTTCACAGTCACGAAGTTGTGGGTTCTAAAATGGTGAAACCTGAGTTTAAAAGATTAAAATTACCACTTGATAATCAGATGCATTATGTTAGAAAAATGGTGTTTTTACATTTGCGCCCAATTGCATTAACTAATAAAAACACAAAAGATTCTGCTTACAGAAGACTTCTGTTTGAAGCTGGAGAAGACATTGATGATTTATTGACGCTTTGCCGAGCTGACATTACTTCTAAGAATGCTAATAAGGTAAAATTATACCTTGAACGATTTGACAAAGTAGAAAAACGCATTGCAGAAATAGAGGCAAGTGATAAAATAAGAGATTGGCAACCTCCTATTTCTGGAGATATTATAATGAAAACATTTGACCTTAAACCTTGTTATGAAGTAGGTCAAATAAAAAATGAAATTAAGGAAGCAATACTTGAAGGAACTATCAAAAATGACTTTGATGAGGCTTTTAATTTTATGCTAAAAATGGGCGGAAATCTTGGACTTAATCAAGCTGTTAAATAAACTGCTTCAAACAATCATTCCTTTTTATTATTTTTAACGGTTATCTTTTTAGTCTATATTTGAGCCATGCAAAAAAAACTAATTATTTTATTGGTGTTTTTATTTCTTTTTCGACTTTTGTTTGGATTATGTTCAGAGTTTTGGTTTGATGATGAGTTGCAAATTTACCTTATTGGATTAAAATCATATACCACAGGAAGCTGGCCCTATTACGGACCCGACATAGTGTATACCAATACTCAGATTGCTGGCGGATTACAGGGTTTGTTAGTTTCTATTCCTTTTTATATTTCTGCTACTCCTGAGGCGCCAATCGTATTTCTTAATCTATTGTCTTTTTTCAGTTTAAGCTTTTTGGGGTATTACGTTACAAAAAGGACAAGTAAGATTCCTTCTTGGCTAGTTTACACCTTAATTCTTATTACTCCTTGGGCAATGCATTACAGCACAAGAGTTGTAAATCCTTCTTATGCACTGGTGTTTGCCATTCCTTTTTTCATTAGCCTTTTGGAATTACTTCCTATTTATTCCAAAAAAATAATGAATCCTAATTTGGCATTTTTAATACTAGGAATTTCTACTACCAGTATTATGCAATTGCATATGTCTTGGGTTTTACTCTTACCTTTAACAGGCTTTGTATTTCTATTTAGAATTAGAAAAAAACTAATAAAACAGATTAAAACAATAGGTATTTATCTCTTGGGATTATTTATTGGAATTCTTACTTTGATTCCTACTTTACTTTTAACACCTAACGAAGGTCCAAGCACTTTATCAAATGTTCTGTTTAATCCAGAAAATTGGAGTAATTTACCAATCATAGTTTTGAGGTTTTTTAGTTTTGCAGGAAATGAAATTCCTTACGTTTTAGGAGGAAATACCGAAGAGAGACTCAGTATTGTACAGGATCAAATTTGGAGTTCTCCATTTGTAATCTTCCTTCTTTTGGTTGGTTTTCTACAAATTGGATTATTTATTTATTTGCTCATAAAACCTTCTGCTTCCAAAGAATTTACGAGAGTGAAATTACTAGTTATTGCTAGTTTAGTCTTATTATATTGCAGCTTTTTCTTTTCAATAAAAGGTCCTGCCTCTCACACTTTTTATATCTTTTTTCCCTTAGCAATTTGCTATGCTTTTTATTGTTACGAATGGCTTGTAGGAAAATACAAACCTGCATTAAAAATTCTTAAAGCTATTGCAATAAGTAGTTTGATATTTCATTTAGGATTGGGATTGTACAATTTAGAACACAAATCATTGTACAAAAACAGAGAAAAAGTAACTAGAGCCATAGAAAAAATGGATTACAAAGAATTAGGAAAAAGGCGCACAGATGAATGGGGTTACGGATTTTAATGCCCTACTTCATTCTTCTTTCATCTTCATCTAACCTAGTGTCAGAACCTCCCACTCTATTATTTATAAGAGTTTTCCAATTAGAATTTGTCATTTCTCCTTGCATGTCAGAGTGTATCAATTCAAAATCTTGAGAAGCTGCTGTAGATTGATAAAACACAAAAATCACATTGGACCTACTATTGGTTTGATAATAATGCCAGATAGAATAAGGATAAGTTCCTTGTTCGTTTAGTTTATTAATTACATCATTTGGTTTACCATATTTTACGAACACTCTTCCCATATCAGTTTCGTAACCTCTTTTAACTCTAGTTCCAAACTGCTTATCTACTTCACTAATTAGGTCTCGGTAATTATTCCATTCTTTTATTGCATTTACTCCGTATCTATTTTGCCAAAAATTTAAAAAATAGCGTTCCTTTTGGTCGTAAGTTAATTTCTTTTTGTTCCCTATAAGCACTTTGTATTCCATTCTATTTGCAATAGGAATAAGACATTCTAGGTAATGATCAATAGAATCTGGTTTTAAGGCGTAAGTGATTTGTTGCTCATTCGCTTCCAGAGTTAAGACTTGTTTTTTCTCCATATCGGAGTTTACTCTTTGTAAAAAAACTTTGTCAGATGTTATAATTTTATTGAGCGAATCCCTCACTTCTATTACCAAATTATAATTTCCTGTAGGTAACTTTGAAATATCAAACAAATTGAGAATAGGGGTAACTCCATCTAATTTTTTAACCGAACGTTTCAAAAAATTTGGTAATAACTTGTTTCCATAATAGGTTTCTATATATTGCTTTACCAATACTTTCTCTCTATTTTTACTGTTGTATAATTCTAAATAATAGACAAGTTTACCAATCTCTGTTGGCAAATAATTAGACACCATTGGATAAATATCATACCCTGATTTAGAAAACTCATTTTTCTTTTTTGTTTTATTAAAATAATCAATCAATTCTATGTCCGAAATGCTGATTCCATTCTCATAAGGTCTCACAGAAATTATATTTCTAGACACTAAATATCCTGGATCTGAATTATTTAAATCCTTGATTGTAATTTCCATTTCATATTCTCCAGGGGTAAGAAAAAATCTTTTTTGATCTTTAAAATCTACTGCAACACTATCTATCAATACGGGGCCAAGTACTTTATATTTTTTGAAATCAATAATTTCATCTCCTTTCTTCAGTATTTGCGTAATCAATAATTTAGCTTGTAAAACCTCACTGTCTGCAACATTATACTTGAGAGAAGAGGATACAAAAGACAAATAACTTTCTATGTAAATTCCCTTGTTTGGGATTTGAAATTGCTTGTAATTAAAGATTGCTTGAACTCCAGCAATGGAATTAAAGCTGAAAATCAAAAACACTAACATTGCCCCTATTTGTAAACTTAACTTATTCATTTACTAGTTTTACTATTTTTTCAATTACTTGATTAAGTACACTATCTGGGCAAGACGCACCACAAGTAATTATTATTTTTAATTTTTCCTTATCTAAGTTACTCACAAAATCAGAAGTGAGCTCTACATTTTTGTGAATATCAAAGTGATTTATACAACTCTTACTCTCTATTCTTTGGGCATTCTGAACAAAAAATGTATTGAATTTCTGCTCCAGTAACTCGACTAAATGAATAGTATTGGAGCTGTTATAACCTCCTACAACTATTGCAAAATCTCCCGCCTCTTTCATCAATTCGAGTGTAGCTTTTTGGTTATCATTGGTAGCATAACACAATGTATCTCTTGTGTCTGCAAAATGTAACTTCAAATCACTTTCGCCATAAATATCAGTCATTTTCTCTTTAAAATATTGAGAAATCTCATGAGTATCTGAGGCAAGCATAGTTGTTTGATTTACTACTCCCACTCTATCCAAATCTTCATCTGGATTAAATCCTTCAGAAAATTTTCCTTCAAAAAATTCGTAAAACTTTTCCTTTGGCAAACGTTTGTCAATGAATTGAGCTAACATTTTTGATTCTTCAATATTCTTAACTATTATAGTTTTTCCTTTGGAACTACTGTGCGAAAAAGTAGCTCTTGTCTCTTCGTGAGTAGCTTTCCCATGAATTATTATAGTATAATCATCCTGTCCAAGTTTCTCTGATCTATTCCATACCTTTTCTACAAAAGGGCAAGTTGTATCGTAATTTTCAACATCAATGTTCTTTTCTTGTAAGATTTTTTCAATCTCCAAAGTTGTTCCAAATGCAGGAATAATTACAATATCATCCTTAGTTATATCTCCCCAAGGAATATTTTGCTTTCCTTTCGTGTCCATTATAAATTGGACTCCTCTATCTAATAAGTCGTCATTTACAGTAGGATTATGAATCATTTGACTCAATAAATAAATATTCTTGTCGGGATGATTATTTAAAATGGCATACACTTTTTCTACAGCATTCTCTACACCAAAACAAAAACCAAAATGTCTGGCAAGTACAAAATCTACTTTGTCGAATTGAAGAGTTGAAGGAGAAAAATCTTTTTTCATTCTATCAGATTCTCTTCTTTTCTCTTTTATCTCGGCAATAATAGATGATTTGTATTGAGAGGGGATATTAAATTTTTTCAACTCAGAAAGGCTTAATTATTTATAAATTACAGATTTCTTATGTACATTTAAGAATCTTATTAAATTCTATATGAAATTACAAAAAATTGCTGGAATAATGTTTATTATTTTCATGGTTGTAGCCATGCTTATTCTTGCTAAATCTATTATCCTTCCTCTTATTCTTGCCATTATCCTTTGGTTTCTCATCAAAGAAATAAGAGAATTTATGGATAAATCGCATTGGATAAAAACAAAAGTAACGAAATGGATTAAAACTATTGTGGCTACCGTATTTCTTATTCTAGTCCTAGGGCTGATAACTAGTTTACTGATTCAAAACGCAAACAATTTGAGTAATGCATTGCCAAAATACACCATGAACTTGGATAAAATTTCGCAAAACATTGAAGCCAGTTTTGGATTTAATATCACTGAAAAAATAAACGATTACAGTGGAAAAATAGACCTACAATCTTTCATTAGACTATTTTTAGATTCAATTAGCGAATTGTTTTCCAATGCCTTTATGATTCTTCTTTATTTACTATTTATCTTGATGGAAGAAAGTACATTCTCAAAAAAATTAAAAGCGATTTATTCCGAACCCCAAGATTTTGAAAAAATGAATGGATTACTTTATAAAATAGATTATTCTCTTGGTAAATATATATCTATCAAAACATTACTTAGTTTAACTACAGCTGTATTAAGTTACTTTGCCCTTTTAATTTTACAAATAGATTTCGCTATATTCTGGGCTTTTTGTATTTTCATTTTAAATTATATCCCTTCCATTGGTTCCTTAGTTGCGACTTTATTTCCTGCATTAATGGCACTCATACAATATGGAGGTACTGATTTCATGCCTTTTATTTATGTCTTAATTCTTGTTGGATTCATTCAGTTATTGGTTGGAAATTTCTTGGAACCGAAACTAATGGGAAATTCGCTCAATATCAGTTCGCTCGTAGTAATTCTATCACTTAGTGTTTGGGGTGTAATTTGGGGAGTTGTAGGAATGGTGCTTTCTGTACCAATAACTGTCATGATGATTATTGTATTCTCCAATTTCGAAAGCACAAAAAAGATTGCTATTCTATTGTCGGAAAAGGGAGTCATAAATACAAAGAAACTAAATCATGAATAGGAATTTATTTATACTCATCTCTTTGATTTTCTTTGCACTAAATTGTTTTTTAGGGATAATTATTCATGCGAAATTTAATAAATACCAAAGGTACAAAGTTGCTTATGCTAGTGAATTAAACATGCAAAAAACCGTGTTGGATTACAAAGATTACATCATTCCAAGCGAATGGGAAAATTCTAAAAAAACAGCCAGGGATTATTTCAAAAAAGCAACAAAAGCCAAAACCATTGGAAACAACAATGGATTAATAAGTGTTACAAGCATTGTTATTTACGGATTGTTATTCTTCCTTTTTTATCGTAAAAAAAAAGTATCTGTAAAGCAATTTGGACTTGTTGTTTTAAATATATCTTTAGTTCTCCTTGTCATAGGAATTACAATTCCTATGCTAGAGTTTGGAGCTTTTCTTAAAAATCAAAATATCTCAATTGCTGGTATTTCAAAGTCATTTGATGGAAAAGTATATTTATTATTTCAATGTAAATCAATAATGGGAGTGATTCAGACTCTGTTTCAAAACAATAATTTTATTGTTGCATTTGCCCTGTTCACATTTAGTGTTATTTTCCCTTTTTCTAAATTAATCTTATTTTACTACTACTTATTATCCAATAAAATGGACAAAAAGTTTAACCCCCTAAAAGTGGCTTCCTATCTTGGAAAATATAGTATGGCAGATGTTTTTGTAGCTTCTACTTTCTTAGCATTTTTATCCTTTAGTAGCCTAGATTTTGGAATGAAAACAGAAAGCACTACGCTATTGGGATTGTATTTCTTTTTGGGATATTGTATTCTTTCCATTGCTACCTATTTTATTATCCAAAAGAAAATAAGAATAAAAGAAAATCCAAAAACTATATCCTCTTTGGATGAAAAATTTTAAATTACCTTTAACCTATGAAACTAGATATACTAGCCTTTGCGGCTCACCCAGACGACATAGAACTTGCTTGTAGCGGAACACTTATAAAACAAGTGAAAAACGGTAACAAGGTAGGGATTATAGACCTTACGGAAGGAGAATTAGGTTCTAGAGGAAGTAGAGAATTAAGGTATGAAGAAGCAGAAAACGCTAGTAAAGTAATTGGGAATTCTATCCGTGAAAATTTAAATCTAGGAGATGGTTTTTTTGAAATAAACGAACAATCTCTACTGAGAGTGGTCGAAATGATTCGTAAATACCAACCCGAAATAGTTTTGTGTAATGCCATAAAAGATCGCCATCCCGATCATGGAAGAGGTGGAGAATTAGTAAAAAGAGCTAGTTTTCTAGCTGGATTGGTGAAAATTGAAACTAGTTTAAATGGAGAGAAACAAGAAAAATGGCGACCTAAACAAGTTTTTCATTACATCCAAGACGAATACATTGAACCCGATTTTGTGATTGATATTACAGAAGAAAAAGATGATAAAATGAAATCAATTTTGTGTTATTCTTCTCAGTTTTATAACCCTGAAAGTAAAGAGCCACAAACGCCTATTTCTAGCAAAGAATTTATCGATTTTCTTGATGGTAGAGCCAGGCAATTTGGAAGAACTGTTGGAGTAAAATATGGAGAAGGGTTTAATTCTGCGAATCCAATTAAGGTAAATTCTTTAACCGACATAGCTTAACCAATGGCAATAGAAATTGAAAGAAAATACCTTTTAAAAAATGATTCTTGGAAGAAGGAAGTTTCTTCCAAAAATAAAATAGTTCAAGGTTACCTCAACTCAAATCCAGAAAGAACTGTGAGAATTAGAATCACTAAAAACAAAGGTTTTTTAACAATAAAAAGCAAAAACGAAGGTAGTTTTAGAAAAGAATTTGAATATGAAATTCCACTACAAGATGCAGAGGAATTAGTTTTACTCTGCGAAAAACCTATCATAGAGAAAACCAGACACCTGGTACATCAAGGAGATCACATTTGGGAAATAGATATTTTTGAAGGAGAAAACAAAGGCCTAGAAGTTGCAGAAATTGAGTTGTCACAAGAAAATGAGACTTTCTTAATTCCTAGTTGGCTAGGCAAAGAGGTAACCGAGAAAACAAAATATTACAATTCTCAACTCATAGAAAATCCTTTTTCGGCTTGGAAAAAATAGATTCTTAATACTTATCTAAATTCATTACAGATAGATTTGATAAGAAAAACATAGTCCTAAAACCTCAACACCTCACTTAGTACTTCTTCATTCCAAAGCATGCGATAATGCCCTATTTTCTCGAATGGAATTAACTTAGAATTGGCAAATTTCTTATGCAAAACTGCTGAGTTTTCGAATGAGATAATTTTATCAAATTTATCGTGAATCAATAACAACTCATTAAATTTCACTTTCTTCAACCTATCTTCCACTTTCATTTCTTCTAGCTTATTTCCAGTTATTCCCTCAATTTTGTCAGCAATAAGTCCATATACTTTATCATTGAAACCAACCAATTTTTGAAAATCTTGAAATACCTGCTTTATCAAATTGTTTGCAGATAAGAACACTAACTTATCTACCTGATAATCTGTTTCGGATAAAGCAAAAGAAGAAATAGAAGAGCCTAAGGAATGTGCAACTACATGAAAAGGTTCTGTAGGTTTTATAGCATCCAAAACTAGCTTAAATGCGTCTTTCCCTTCATACATATTGGTATGAGTCTCTTTATTGTGAGCATGTGAAGGCAAAGTAAATGCTATAATTCTATAATTAGCTAAATGAGGTAAAAACTGAGTAAAACATCCTGGATTACTTTCCCATCCATGAACCAGAAACAATAGCTTCCCTTCTGGATTTCCCAATTCGTAGCAAGATAAATCTTCCCCCGCTCTAGCAACTTTAAATTCCCTCGCTTGGGCATAAAATGGTTTTTCTTTATCACGAATTGATTTTATTCTAACTTTCGAAAAAATATTTACAGCTAGATTTGCACAATATTTTGGCGCAATAAAAGAGGTGATATTTAACCAAAACCTATTTAGTAATAAAATGTATTTCATAATTAATTTTTTAGTTCTTTTTGAATCACGTTATCCAAGTGATTCATCATATTTCTTAAATAGGAATTATCTTTCATTGTCATAGACATAAAAACTCCTCCTTCTATCAAGGAAAACATGACCGAAGAAAATTCTTTTGCATTTACTTCTGGTTTTATCTCTTTCCTTTTTATTCCTTCTTCTAAAATCAAAAAAATGCTTCCTTGTATTTTTTTGATTACTTGTTTTACTGCTTTGTGTAATTTGAGGTTGGTGTGATTTGCATCTACTCCAACATTTAAGATTGGGCAACCTCCAAACTCTAATTTTGCTAAATAATCGTGTTTATAAAATTCAGAGATTCCCATTAATTGATGGATTGAGTTTTCTCTTGTTTCTGTTATTGCTCTCAG